>ENA-ORSJ01000602-ORSJ01000602.1-human-gut-metagenome-genome-assembly--contig:-NODE-602-length-37759-cov-6.371128_pt1 | contig 37759 bp, 33 predicted proteins | sample MGYA00242191_ERZ509158 | MGnify/ENA primary metagenome ERZ509158 (study PRJEB26280, sample SAMEA2338623) | human gut metagenome | biome: human gut; feature: human-associated habitat; material: faeces...
GGTTATGATGGAGCCGCTTGTCAGATTTGAACTGACGACCGTCCGCTTACAAGGCAGATTTTATCATTAAGGTAAACTAAAGCATTTTATTATATCATTGTAATTTCAATGTTTTTGAAATTGTATATACATCTAAATTATATTTGTTTAGTACTTGTGGCGTGTGGCTGACGTGTGGCTTTTCGGTGGAGTTTAGAAAAAGAGTGCATCCGCGCCTATGGCAAGTCCTCGTGTCTGGCGTGATTCTACCGCTTGGGCAGGCATGGCAACGGCTCCAACTGCTCCAACAAGGCCATTTTCATAAGCTTCCGCAAATGTCCTAAAGGCGTCCGCTGCGTGAGAACATCTATTATGCAGGGGGGTATCCCGTTCAACACCATGTGCTCCTGCCGGGGCCTTCTGATAATTCTCCAGGGCATTTACGCCAGACATATATTCCACTCCGTCAATTTTCAGGGGCCGGGAGCATCGCTCATGAAAAATGCAATGATTCAGGAGGCGCCGTACTGCAAAAATACCATTCCACACATCGGAAATGCGCGGCACTACGGACACATTGAACCCTGCTCGCCTCAAATACACGTCAAAGGTAATCCCGTGGGGATCTCTCCTCCCTGCGTCGTGGGGAACCAGATGTTTGTAAATGGGTCCAAACATCACTTCCCACTTCGTTCGGATGAAATTGATATACCACTCCAAGGGCTTTTCATTGGCCTGCAAGCAATCCATCACGTAAAACTTGCCGTCTCCCCTCACCTGCCAGAGCCAGAGAACCATATAATCAGCCATGCCAATATCCCAGGACACGTAATAGGGAGCCAGGTCGTCCTTTTCAAATTCTCCGCACAACCTCCCTTTGGATCTCAACATATCAATGTATGAGCCATAAATAGACCCTTCCACCAATGACTGAAACGCCTCTTCCGGTGTAGAAGGATATTCCTGACGGACCAATCCTCCAAATGTCTTGTATTGGGAGGCGTACCAACGCTTTTGGGCATCATTCAGGGAAATACCGCACCTTAACCTCAAATCCTCGAAATACTTTTGCAAATCCTCCGGGAAACCGCCTCCCTGTTCATCATCAGCCTCAAGGAAATACTCCGGATTTTTCCACCAGGGGAAGAAAAAAAACTTCCAATCCAGGGAAGAAAGATGTTTGCCGACCATTTCCATGGACGTCTTGGTCATCTCGTAATTCAGGCCAAACTTTCCTCCCTCATGGGTGGATTCCCGAACAATCACTCCATCTTTGGAAACGGCATTCATGGCCCCTGTCACAATCTCGCGGGCCCGCAGAGGGGCGTGGGCCGCGACGTGTCCAAGTTCCGAGACATGCAAAAACTGAAATGTGCCGCCACGGAGAGATGTGCCGGCTGTAATTTTACTCCCATTGGAAAAAGACACCGTCGTTTGGGAAGGTCTGGCTTGAATCTCCCCTTTAATGAGGCGTCCTAATTCGGCCAAGGCAACGTCTTCTTCTGTGGGAGCATCCGGTACATAATCCAAACTCCTGTAAGCCAACTCAATTTTGCCAATCTTGCCAGTCCCATCCACCAAAGTCTTATCAATGATGCCGCAATGGAAATTGGATCGGAACAGGCACATGTCCAGCATCAGCATGGCCACATACGTGGAAATTCCCAGCTGGCGCGCTTTCAGAATATCATTCCTGTACCATAACTGCTCATGCAGCCGCCGCTGGGCCCAATTCAACTGGAACCTTTGCATCTTGCCCTCTTTATTGATAATCCAGTAAAGGTGATTTAACCTCCACACGCGTTCGGAAAGTCGTTCTTTTAGAATCTCTATATTATTATCCATTATGCCTGAATAGCTAATAAATTGAAATCGCGGTTGCCGGAAACGCGGATGCCCACCATGGAATCGTAATTCCAGCATCCATCAGAAACTAGAGAATGCCATCCCCTTGTTAAAAACGAAGACGGGGAACGGTCCAGTACATCCCAGCGGGTTCCGTCGATGTTTACCTCAACTCCATCTACCAGTGCATCAGAGCCAAAGAAAAACATCACTCCGCCGCTATGCTGGCGGCGTCCAGCAGCTTCAAGAGAAATCAGGGCGTTAGTCTCTAACACAGACACAAAATCCCTACCTCCTGGATCCTGAAACTCATTACCCGGCGCCAGCACCTCAATAAACCGTCCATCCTCCCGCTCCACCAGGGCAAACAGCAAATCCGCCTGATCCCCATTGGGCAAAACGGCTACCCCCTCGAACACTCCTTCTGTCGTGTACCGGTGCCAGGCATGCACCTGGTGCATGCTATTATAAGTCATCAGCGCCAGTGCCCCGTCCCGGCGTACAAACACCGCCCGCGGCTCCGGCTTGCGCACAAAAGCAACACCCCGGCACCCACCGCCGTCGGCCAGCACATGATCGGCAAACACCGTCAAATCGCGGGACACAAACCCGTCGCTCTCGTAATCATACCCGTACTGATACACCCTTCCGCCGCCCCTCTCCACATACAGCACCTTATCGGTCGCCATCAGGGCCGGCACATCAGAAGAACCCACAAACCCGTGATTATCCGCCCGCGCATTGGCGTAAGTCATCACCCCCTGGCCACCGGACACCGCCCACTCCGCGTCCGCCGTTCCCAGCAGCAGCCGGGAACTCTGTGCCATCAGCCAGCAAATCCTGTGCTGCGTTGTGGTGCTCAACGTCAAAGCCAGCGCGGAATCATCCTGCTTCCCCACCTCGAAACTGTTGAGGTCATCCGTCTTGCTCAACCACACCGTCTGCGGCTGGGCCTGCGTAGCAGCCAGCACCAGGCGCTGCTGAAACACATCCACCAGGGAAGGAAACCCGTACACCCCCCGGAACGCCGCGAAACTCCACATCAACGACTCCCCGGACGGAGGTACCCCCTCCGGAACCGCGGACACATTATCCCAAAGGGAATACTCCGCGGAAGCCGTCACCTCGGCCACCTCTGCCTCCATCCACGCCGTACAGGGCGGCACCTCCAGCTGCGCTCTGGCCCGTTGACTGACGGAACCTCCGGTCCAGGTCTCCATCCTCACCACATAAACCCCATCCTCCAGCACCGTAAAAGACGCCTTCTCCATCGTGGAAAACACAGGCATCAACGAATAAGAACCGCCATTACCCTCGCAAAAAGAACACACATTCAACGTCGAATTCAGCCGAATCGTCTGTCCGGCATAAACGCAGACAAACCCCTGCATCGACACGACTGTACCCGCTGGCAGAAAAAATCGATACATCTCAATCGACCCCTCTGCAAACCGGTCCAAACTCACCTCTGCCTGCTCCCATTCCAGGCGCACCATGCTCCCGGCGCCGACATCATCCGTCGTCAACCCATCGGGCTTCACCGTCATCGTCCGTCCCTCCCTGGACACCTCAAACCCGCCGTCCACCTTGGCCCCATCAACCAACAATGCGGAAAAAACCGGCAGCCCCTTCTTCTCGAAAAAATCGCAAAAATCACTCCCCAAAGGCAGCGTCAACTTGCGCACGTCGCTGGTAGACAGGGAATGCAGCCGCAGCACCACATCCTTCTTATAAGCATCCACCACCAGCTTATTCCCGCAGGAATCAGCCGGAAACCCCTGGCTGGGATCGGAACCGTTGGAAAGCTGGGACTCATACAACATCAGGCGTAAATAACACTCCTCCCCCGCCTCGTCCCCGGTCAGCTGCAAATTGGAAGCGGCCCCCACCGGGGAATTGGACGTACCAAGCAGCTGCCAATCCTCATTCGGAAAACGCCGCTCCACGGCATACGTGCCGTACCACTCCTTATAACAATAAAACGTCCAGGTCCCCTTGCAGGTAATCGTATTGGAATGGCAAATCACACCCTTATGAAAATGCTCCGGATAATCCGCCGGAGACGTCAGGCCGTCCACAAAATCCGCCGCCCCGTTAAAATCCCTGTCGCACGTCCACCAGGACCAATAACTCCCCTCATTGAGGCAGAGCTTTTTCCCAGCCGTGAAAGTGCTGGCTGCCGTAAACGCTTTGGCAATCACCCAACCCTGGCGAACCACGGCCCCCGTGCTGAACCCGGTCTGCTGGGGCACCGTCACCTGGACGCGCATCACATCCCCCTCGTTAACCGCCGCATCCGGATCGGACGCATGATCCCCGAAAGACACCCTGTAACACCCCTCATCCAACGTCAGGCGCACCGGAAAATCCCGGAACTCCTCATACCGCCAGGGGCGGGCCTTAAACTCATAGGGAGCCAGGGAAAACGCGCCCTCGTCATCCCGTTTCAGCACCATCAGCTCATGCGTGGGGCAGGCCAGAAACAACATGCTGTTCACCTGTTTGTGGCGCAAGGAGGAAACATCGTCCTGGCTCCATACGGAAGGCAGGGAGGCAACCACATCCCCCTCGGCGGACAACACGCGCAACAGGGAAGGGGACACCTCCACAAGAAAACGGTCATTGGTGGAATAAACATAAGGCAAAATCACGGAACCCTCCAAAGCGGCAGCCACGCGCCGGAACCCGCGGCGCCGGGAAACGCCGCCCATCTGGCCCAGGTCCAGATTCTCAATCCTGGAAGCCCCACGGTGAAAATTATCTAAATCCGCCCGGACGGCGGAAGTAGGAGAAAGCTCGCCTCCGTTGAAAGCGCATCGAATCATGTACCATCATTACAACAAAAAGCTGAAGGATGAATACAACCGTAACTTGACTAAATCTACATGGTTAGATTGGTGAAAAACCTGTTTAAACCAACGGTTCATCCTTCACGCCGTCCATTAACCCTGGGCGGTGTTCTTTTTCTTCCGGTGCGGCAGCTATCCCGTCAAACTCAATCGGAGCGGCTTTACCATTATCAGGATGTACAAGATGCTCCTGTTGCGTTCCGGCAAGCACCGCGGCAATCTGCGACAGGCCGGGAACATCTACCGGTTCCGGCTCATTGTAACCGGCCAGCTTGGAAAGCTCCCTCACCGCCTCAATCTTGCCGGGCATCTTCTTGCGCATCCCTGAATCTGTATAGGCAACCTCCTGGCATAAAGGAGAATCTTCTCCTACTTCTCCAATCGGTGTACGCAATACAGCAGTAAGAAACTCAAGGCATTCCTGCTTGGTGGCAATCGCTGATCTGTCCAACTGGGCATTCAATTCATCAATCATTCGCAAAACTTCGCCATCTTTGGACAAACGAGAAGCCGCCTTACTGGCCGCGTCATTACTCATGTCCTTGCGCTTGTAAGCTTTACGGTATGCGTCCGCTTTGGACAATTTTGACTCAACCAAGAGCCTGGCAAATTCCTTCTTCTTCTCTGTGGCAATAGATGTTTTATCTCTCTTAGGCATGGTCTTTCATCGTTCGTGTGATCGCGTCTTCCAATCGTTTACGCCCTTGTGCCGTGAGGAAATAACCTTTTTTGAATCTGCCGCCATATTGGGAGGTAGAAACGTCTCCTGCACCGCAAAGGGTATTCAAGTGAAAGCACAGACGGCTGGAAGATACGGAAACGCGGTTGGCAATTTCTCCGAACCGAATGCCGGGATTAAGACCGATACAGGAAAGAATGGCTATCTGAACCGGAGACATTTTCAGCCGTGAAAAAGCAGCAGACATGATAGACATCAATTTTAACTCCGACTGCTTCATCTCCCCTCCTCCCTTCTCATATACCGTTCAAAGCAATAATCCGGAGCGTCCTTAACCTGGCACACCACATTATTGCCGCGGTAAAGCCGTGACGCGATACGTGCATCCAACTGCTCCCCGATATGCTTCGGCAACAAATTGGACGTGAGCATCGTCCATTTCCCCAGCCGCCCGTCAACCACACGGTTAAGAGCGGAAAGAATAGCCGGGGAAGAATTCTCCGCGCCAATATCATCCAAAATCAGCACGTACACCTCTTTAACCAAATATTCAATAAACGCCCAATCCCCGGAACGAAGCATGGAAACCACCTTCTGCCACTTCCAAAACTGAATGGGCAGCGTGGGGCGTACTTCGGTCAGCGCATCCCTGGCAGCCTCGGCCAAATGTGTCTTACCCACCCCGGAAGCCCCCAGCAGGGACAGCCAGCGGCGCGGGCGAACCTTATTCACCACATCGTTAATAAACCACTGAACTTCCCGGTGCATGGCCTGAACCTCCGGATGAACGGACTCGTCAAACCCGCCCATATCATACCGTACCGGCTTATAACTGCGGACAATCCCGTCCTGGGAAGGCACCGCGGAAACCTGCCCGGCCAAACGTTGAATATCATCCATCATTCGTACCTCCTTCCCGCGTTGGCGTCATTCCGTCCAGACGCGCCTTGCTGCCCCCGCTGCGCGTTGTTGGTAGCCCAGGAACGGGCATACTTCCGGGCTGCAGGCTTCCAGTCGGCAAGAGGAATCCCCTTGCTATCCCTCCATCCGCGGGCAGAAAAATCATCAAAAAACGACTCTGCGCACCGTCTCAAATCATCCCCCTTGGGAGCCATAAGCTGGGCCGCCATGAAAAACCGCACATCCTCCGCGCTCCACGGGAATTGCTCTATGCCTCGGCTTACAGGCAACTTCTTCGCATCCGCATCCGCATCCGTCTTCGTATCCGAATACGCATTCGCATAAGTAACGGGTTGAGGCGAATCGTTACGACCTGTTACGAATTTCCGCAGTTCGTACTTCTTGTCGGAAACTTTCAGCACTTCGTAACCGTTCGGAAGCGGCCATTTGGGCATGGACTTCCCCTGCTGGTCGAACCCCAGAATCATCAAGTATGGCTTCTCATTGTGAGAATAAAGCAGAATAAGCCCCGCGGCCTCACACGCGGAGAGGCAGCGTTGAATATTGCACTCGCTCATCTTGTCGAGTTGGAGAGGATACAGCGCAGAACGGAGAATGGGCGTCCTGGCGTCATAAAGGCCGTAATCGTCTGCCACAGACATCAGGCGTCGGTAGAACACCTCGGCCTCCCACGAAAGGGAGGCGACGCGCCCTGATGTCAAAATAGCATCTCTGATCAATCGTGTTGGCATATCAAAAAAGCATCAGTTGTGGGTTGTAGTTCATCCACAGGCATTCAATCTTCTTGCCGCCCTGCGTGTCGTGGGAAACCTTGCACTCCTTCCGCCAGCCGGAAAGATGCCTGGAATAAAGGTCGGAATCATAACCAGACAGAACAACCTTGCCTTTCAAGGTCTTCAAAAAGACAAGAAGCCGCTCATGGTCTTGTTGATCGTACTCGTGCGCGTATCTTACGCGATTGCCCCGTGTGGACTGCACATAGGGCGGGTCAACGTAATGCAGAGTGTCCGGCGTATCGTACCGGGACATGACCTGCAGGGCGTCCATGTTGTTGATCTCAATGTTCCGGCGCCGGAGTTCCGCCGCGCATTCCCGCACTACGTCGGGATATTCCCGCCATGTCTGCGGATAGGGTGTTGTGCGAAGTAAGCCATTGCGCTTGAAACCTGGTTTGTGGATTCCCCCGCCGTAGCTCATCATACTATTGACGGCAAAGCGGAGAGCATCTTCAACAGGATCTTCCGCAATCTCAAATGACCGGGCATAGGCGGTTTGGGCGTAGGGCGTCAATTCCAACAGGCTGGCCAGCCGTTCGGATTTTTCCGGATCTCTCAACACCTCGAAGAAATTCACCACCCGGTCATAAAGGTCGTTATAGACCTCCATCCAGGCGGGCTGCTTATTCAGGAGAACGGCGGCGGAACCTCCGAACAGTTCAACGTAGATTTTATGAGCCGGAAAAAAGCTGATAATCCAGGGGGCAATGCGGTTTTTGCCTCCAAGGTATCGGGCCAGAGCCCTTTTACGGGGGGCTCTCGTGTTCATGCAGCTATCCTCCTTTCCACAATCTGAATTCTCCTGCCGATATACCACATGACCGGCACGGCCATGCTGTTTCCCGTAGCTTTATAGCGGTGGCTGTCCGGGCAATCCTCGGCAGATTTGCCCCTCCACGGAATCAATGTCCAGTCATCCGGGAAACCCTGCAAACGCTCGCACTCCCGCGGGGTCAGGCGGCGCACAATGTAGTGATAAACTGGATTATACTGCAACACCATGTTATTTCCTTGACCAGCCTTTCCCCCTCCGCATGAGACTGTGGGCTGAACATCTTCGTAGAGCCTCATTTCCGCCCTCTGGTTTTCATAAAGACCAAAGCACACTCCCGGAATCTTCCCGCCGGCCATCAGGGTGTACATGGGATCTCCCACATCCCCCCAGCCTTTTCCGGTCACGTCATTGTCGCTCTGCCGTATGGCGTTGCGTATATCCACAGGGAGACACACGCATTGATTGACGGCTCCTCCGCCGTGACCGCTCCGCAATGTCGGAGCTACATCAACACAGGCGTCCCTCCCGTAGTCGTTTTGGGTAAAAACCACAATCGGCGTATTGCCGCCTCCTGTACCGTACTTGGCCGACACGGTGGAGCAGACATCCCCCATTTCACGTACCCGTGAATCCTGGGCGTGGTTTTCAAACACCACCAGATTTTGACACTCATCCCTTGCCGGGCCTCCCGTACCCTTCGCCCAATGAGCCGTAACGCACGGCGCCACATCAGGCACCAGGTACGCCCCGCGCTGACTGAAAATCTCCTGGTCGCTCAATCCGACTCCTGACTTGTGGGCGAACAAGGTGGGGTGGACTCGTCCCCCATCCCAATGCGAGCCCTCAAAGCGGCTTCCAGCATCTCCGGCAGCTTCTTTCCACGCCTTTCGGCACGCCTCAAGATCCCCCGGCACGCGTTCGCCGACAGGTAATAGCGCGTCGGCACAGGCCCAGTTTCCAGCACCTGCCACAGCCAGGACAAACACACGTTTTCTTCGTTGGGGCACTCGGTGCCATTGGGCGTCAAGCACCCTCCACGCCACGGTTCTTTTGGGTCCGGCCACCACACCGCTATTGGGGTGCTTCCTCCCTCCCCCTGGAGGGATGACGGGGGCGTCAGCTCCGCAAAGAGCGCCCAAGAAGCATCCAAACGCATTATCCGGCGTAGATAAGACTCCGGGGACATTTTCCCACAAGACCCATTTAGGGGCAAAGTAGTCAGCCATGCGGCAGAAAGTGAGGCAGAGGTTTCCCCGGTCATCTCCGAGGCTGCCGCGCTTTCCGGCGACGCTGAACGCCTGGCAGGGGGTTCCTCCGACCATAAGGTCAATTGCTGGTATGTTCCATTCATGGTATTTGGTCATATCGCCGAGGTTGGGCACGTCCGGGAACCGCTCGGCGAGGACGGCGGACGGAAAAGGTTCAATTTCGGAAAAGGCGACGGGGTTCCATCCCAGGGATTCCCATGCCACGGATGCGGCCTCAATTCCGGAGCAGACGGAGAGGTATTTCATTCTCCCCTCCTTTCCAGTATCGCCGCTTGCTCGTCAGTGATATACTGCCAGCTCTGCGGCGGACGGGTCAGGCCAATGGCAGAGAGGGGCACGGCATTCAAAAACAGTTCGGGCGCTCCTATTCCCCAATCCCAACAGGGCAAATAATTTACAAGTTCCGCAAATCCTACCGTTGCCTGCGCGGCCAAAATGCGAATAGCGTTTTCACCTCTCGATTCTGTAACTAAAGAGGCTCCGTACATTTCACATTTTCCTATAATGGCATGATTTCCGTTTTTTCCGCTTTCATATAAATAAATGGTTGTATTCCCTCTCTTAAATTTCAAGGGTGCTGTTTTTCTTACCTCGTCGTGTTTTTCGTCATTAAGAATATATCTTGAATAAGGTCGACTGACGGATAAGAGGATGTTAATCATTGCTCCCTCCTTTCTGATCGAGTTCCCAGGGCCATCTAATGACATGATTATCTGCAATCGTGAATACTGGTCTTCCTTCACCTCTCCTCACGTCCATCATTGCTAGATTTTTATTAACGTTTATCACTTCACAAATGCTTCCATCCTCTACTTGCAACTTGTCCCCCGGCCAGACCCTCATGATGGGTGGGAACAGGGAAACAAGCCTATCCATATCTTCAATACATGCCTTCTTGGTTTTCCAAAAATGGGAACTCTGGAAGAAACAATTGTAGCAACCAGCAACCCAGTCGGTTGTTATTCCATGGACATCATATCCTCGAATGGGTTTCAACGGTACACCGCAAATAGGGCATTTAGGCGTTTTCATCGTCCCTCCTTTCAAACACGATTTCCACCTGTCCGGCGCGGGTAAGATCATGCACGCGGTCAATCCCCAGGCAACGCAGGGGGCCGTCGTCAATCTTCATGGCCTTGCACGCCCCGTCCTTATAATATTTACAGCGCGTCAGGACATTATCATCATCGGGCGGGTCTCCCTTGAAATACCAGATTACCCGGTAGTGAGTGGGTACAAACTTCTGCCCCTTCAGGGCTTCCCAAGTGATTGCCCACGCCATCGTCCGGGCACGTTGTTTGGCAGACACCTTCTTCTTGTTTGCCACAATGGCCCCCCTCTGCGTGAGGGGAGTCTTGGCGTTAGGCGAGAGTTCCCGCGGCGTATGGGGCAAGGTAATGGTCAATGTGGTCATCATGCCGCACCTCCTTCCACTTCCTTCACGGATCCGTCAGAAACCTTCACTTCCGCGCATCCGGCCAGCGTCTTCCGCAGCCAGTTCTTGGACTCGGCCACCTTGGCGCCGGCATCCGCAGCCTTGCGCACGCCATGCACCAGCTTGTCAAGGTCGGTAATCCCTACCTTGCAGCAGCCTGTGAACGCAGCCGCCGTGATGCCGTCCGGGAATAAGCCGTTGAGGATTTGAAAGGCCGCAGCGGCATCCGTAATCGTAAACGCCTTCTTGCCGGGAGCCAGAACCAGACCGGGAATCTCCACCTCGGCTTTCAAATCTGCCTTCACCCTGGACTCCACGGAAGCCGCCCACCGCTTCGCCAGTTTGGCAAGATCGTAGGCTTCCCTCCGTTTTTCGGGAGACCATTCCTCCCAGGCTGCCGTCAAATCCCCGGACGTCACCTGCACCAAAGCCAGCTTCACCGCCGGGCAGGAAGACTGGGCCCGGCAATACCGGCAAGCTTTCTCGCTGGGCTTCAACGGGGCGTGCTCATCCTGTGCCTGCTCAATGCAGGCCCGGAAAAACGCCCGCGCCTGCTCCACGCTCTCGCGGGTGTACCGGCATACGGCAGGCTCCTTCCGGCTCGCGTAAGGCTGCAAAATGCACACAAACACCTCGTCCACAGCTCCCTCCTCAAACATATCCATCACCAGCACGGCCAGGGCGCTCAACTGCAAATTGCACTCGGCAGCCGCCACGGGGAGACGGCCGAACTTGTAATCAACCACGAAAGCCTTGCGTACTCCCACGGCAACCAAATCCGGCTTGCCGGAGAACAGACGGTCGCCGCGCTCAAACAACCTGAGTTCCCGATAACGGCTGACATCCGTACTTCCTAGGTATTTTTTGCACAGAAAATCTTCCATCTCGCGGCACCAGGCCACGGCTTCGGCATCCTCCGGATTTTCCGGCGTCGTTCCATGTTCCATGCAGGCGTGCAGCATGGTTCCCAGGGCGGCGTCTTCGCTCTCTTCATCCACGGGGCACTTCTTCTCCGCCTGCCAGGACCCGGGGCAGAGGAAAAGCCGCTGCATCCCGCTCGCGCTGGGCCGTCCCTGCCGTTCGTCTTTGACCATTTCCATTGCGTCCATCGTCGTCAACAGGTTAGGGGTTAATGATCAAAAGAACCAAAGGAGGGCATATCCTCCGGCACATCCAGGCCAGGAATGCCGTCTTGCGGCGCCGGCGTAGCCACAGGCGGCGGGGCTTGCGTTGTCCTGGGGTCCGTCTTCGGCAGGGCGGGCTCCCTGGCGGATTGGTCGTCATCCGGGAACACGTCCTTCACCCGCACCATCCCGTCGGCAATGCTGTTGTACACCTTCCCCAGCTTCACCACCTCCGGCCTGGTGGTCTCTTCCAGCTTGTGCCCCAGGTTGGCTTCCAGTTGGGCACGGGAAACGCCGTACTCCAGAAACTTCGCCTCCATAGAGCGAATCATGTCAGCCAGGGGGCGGGAATCTCCATTCTCCAGCGTCTTCTTAGTTGCCGCCAGGGCCTCTTCCGTCAGCCAGCCGGGGAGTACCTGGAGAATACAGGCGCGGATTCGGCGGGAAGCCATGTTCGCGCACAGCTCGTACACGTCCCGTTCGCTCTCCAGGGCAACACGTTTCATTACCTTCTTACCGCCCTCATACTCGTTCTTGTCACGGGTATGATTCACAGTAAAGGCAATCTCGCGGCGTACGTTGGTCTCCTTGTCAAAGCAAAACGCCACGCACTCGGAAACCATGCAGCCCTTGCCGTCCGCTCCCTTTGGATCCCAGTGCCGGGCAACCTCCTTCCATCCGGCCTCCGCATTCCCCCAGGCCCCGATCAGCGCCTCCGCCAGCCGGATGCTGGGTCCCTCCACCGTCGTTCCCCCGCGGGGAAAAGCATACGTGGCGGACTGCGCCAGCGTCAGCCGGGAACAAGCCTGGTTCATGCGGGCCGTCACTTCGGCCAAGTCGCGCGGAAACTGCTTGGCAATCCAAATGGAGGCCAGCACGGAAGTAACGGCTGCATTGCTCGTCATGGCAGCCAGGGCCCCGCCACCTGCGGAAGCCTGAACGGCAAACGGATTGCCCGGCGCTTGATTGGTAAGTTCGTTTGTAGTATTGGTATTCATGTTATTATTACTCATGCTTGGGTTTTGGTAACAGGCCGGGGTTCGGTTGCCGCCGTCCCCGGCCAACTCATTGTTTCCTCATACCGTGAGGGCGGGACGGTTTTTCCAAACCGTCAAAAGCTTTCATGGGGGAGGGAGACTCCGGGCAAAACCCGGAATGCGGACTCTTGCCGGCCTGCAGCTCGGCGTTATCCAGCTCCACCGCCAGCCAGAACAGACTTACAGCGGAAAAACCAAAGGAGCAGGCTCCCAGAAATTTGAAAAAACTCTTCATGCCGCAGCCCCCTTTCGTCTTCTGCGCGGGGGAAGAATATTCATATCCACTCCATTCACTTGAGGCTTCTGTGCATGATCCTGCTGATGGATATAGCGCCATACAGACAGGGCAGGGAACTCATAGGGGCATCCGGCGCTTCCTGTTCCGGGCAATGCCTGAATGCTGCCGTCCTGGACAAGGGCAAGAATACGCTCTCTTCCCCAGCCCGTCATGAACCTCACGTCATCCAGAGTGACAACTACCTTGCCACGGAAGGCGGCAATCGCCTGCGCCTCGTCGGAATCAGGCAATCCCACGCTCGCCGCCTCCGGGGAGGAAGGAACAGGAGAAGAAGCAGCCTCCTTAAGAACCCTGGCTATGGTTTCCAGGGCATCCGCCAGACTCTTCAACGTTTTTTCATTCGTGCTCATGTTCGGTTAATTAAAATGGCCGCCCGGACGGGACTTTACGCCGCCCCGCGCCTGCCAGACCGTATTACTCTTTTCCGTTTCGATTTGTGTTTTGGTTTCAGGCCCCACCTGGGCCGGGCGATTAGTTAAAGCTCGTGCCAGCCGAGCAGCTTCAATTCTTCGATAAGGGCTTCTTCCATGGTTCAGTCGATATGGCCGTCAGGGTTGTCGCACTGCGCGGCGTGGTCCACTTCCCACTGGTCAATCGCCAGCGTCAAATCGTCCATGAGGCCCTCCGCTTCCCGGATGGCGACGTATTCTCCATTCACCCGGATGCACCGATCTTCGTTGTCGTATTCGATAATCATCATTGTTAGGTTTGAAATAGTTAGGGTTATCGGGTACTCTCCTGTGCATGCAGCCATTCCAATTTCTTTCGCAGTTGATCGACCTCGTAACTCGAAAGGAAACAACAGCCATCATCATGTGCGCATGCGCCCTTATCCTCTGGCTGCCCGAGCAAATGGCGCAATGGCTTCACATTCATGAATGGCGCAACCAGTATGGCCACATGATAGGGTTCGCCTTTCTTGTGAGTTTCAGCAGCCTTGTTGTAGTAATCAGTAAGCGGGCTTTTACCGCTGGGGTATATATGTTCGAGCTCCGGAAAAAGAAAAGGATGCGTCAACGCCAAGCGGCCCAGGAACGAGCGAAAGAAGAACGTGTGAAGCAAACCCTCCAAACCCTCACTGAAAACGAACAGGAAATCATCTCCAGATATATGAACAAGGGAACTATCCAACAATTCCTTGACCCATACAACCCAGTTACAGGGAGGCTGATTGACAAAGGAGTGCTTGTCGCTCTTCACCCTGACGTCATATTTCCGAGTGGAGGCCACTACTGCCAATCCTTCGTGCTCACTCCACCGGCCATCAAGCACCTTTATGGAGATCACGAGATCAGGAGCGTGCAGTAAAAGGTTTCCTCTCATGCTGCCGGCTTCTTGGGTTCGGGGTTCTTTTTTCGAGGTTGGAGAGTACGTTCTTTTGCCTTCTGGCGGAAATCCATGATGGCACCGATAACAAGAGCCCGGCCGCTCAAGCCTGTAGCGGCCTGCGCATCCCGGAACCACTCCCGAACTTCTTGCGTTTCTTTTTTCAGGTCGATGATCATATTCGCGTCTTGCGTTCTGTTGATAGCCTTAAAATGCACCAGAGACGAAATCTAGTCAATATTATTTTTCGTTTTAGGTGTATCGATGATAAATATTTCTATTGCTCTTAATGCGCTTCTGGTGCATAATGCTGACATGCTTAATGCAGAAGACATCAAAACGTGGCTCAAAAAGATAGGGAGAGACCGCGCGTGGTTAGCTGAAAAAACGCTAGTCAGTAAGCGAACAGTTGATAACTGGCTTTCCGCTGGCAAGCCGATCGTCCCTCAAAAAATGGAACTCATTGAAAAACTGATGTCAGGGGAGGAAGAAATTGAGTTTGAGCTTCCGCCAGACTTTGAAAAGCAACTCCGCGCCATGGCGGATGAAGCAAAAAAAACTATAGAGGATATGGTTTCCCATATCCTTCAAGTCACAGCCAAGGCACATCAGAAAAGGAAAGCGGAAGCAGTCCACAAACAGTTTACCCCGGTAAAAACATTCACAGCCCCCCCCTTGGAAGCCCAGGGACAAATCATCGGCAACATTGCCGCCGGCAACCTGGCGGATGGAGACACCATCCCGCAGGACATCCGGCTATACCGTGAACTGGAAAAAGGGGAATACCTGCTGCGCGTGAACGGCCACTCTATGGAACCTTCCATTCCGGACGGCTCCGTAGTCATCATGAAAAAATACACCATCCCCCCTATCCCCAAACCCGGAACCATTGTTCAATACCATGATGAACGCGGCGTGACGCTCAAAAAACTGGTCCGCAGGAAAAACCCGGAAACCGGCAAAATGGAATACACCCTCCATCCCATCAATCCTGCCTTCGGAGACATCGAACCCATGGACGGCGGCAAAATCTCCGCTCTATACGTAGAAACCCTGGACAGGTGGGAGAAAGTATAATCAACGCGTCCATCACTATTTCTCCTTAATAGCTAATATTGACTAAAAGTAAGGTAACATCTAGCATGCAATCGCTATGAATGTGAAAAAAAAGAAAATCAACCTCACTCAAAAACAAAAAGTGCTCATACACTTATTGAACGCGTGGGGAGGGGATGCTTCTGAACTAACATTCCACAAACTTCTCTTCTTCTTATGCCGCCGTGAAATATTGTCCGGAAATTCCCCTTCCTTTGACTTCTTTCCTCACCGCAAAGGCGGCTATTCCTTCTCAGCTCACTTGGAAAAAGAAAAGCTCATTGAGCATGGGCTCCTGAAGGATGACCCTAAACGTTGGGCATTGGAGGACACTATAAGCTTTATACCGGAACTCAACAGAATTACTTTTTTGCACATTCAGCTCATTGTTCGTAAATACCATAACTTTACGGAGGAAGACATTGTTCGAGAGATGTACATAAACTACCCCATCTATGCCACCCGTAGCACCATCGCAGAAGAAATCCTTCCTGACAGACCGGACATCATCCAGCAAATAAACGACCTCACCCCCATTCCATCCTCTTCCCGACTTTATACAATCGGCTATGAAGGAATCAGTTTGGAAGAATACTTCATGCGCCTCTATGAAAACGGCATAACAATCCTCTGCGATGTGCGCAGAGTTCCATTCAGTCATAAAAAAGGCTTCTCTAAAAATAAACTCTCAGACCTCTGTCACGCCATCGGAATACAGTATCGACATTACCCTGAATTCGGTATTGCCTCATCCCGCAGAACAGAACTAAACACTCAAAATGATTACGACAACCTCTTTAACACGTATCAACGTTTTGATCTACCACAACAACAACCATCCATAGATAAACTTGCATCACTCATAAAACAAGGAGAGCGCCTAGCTCTCACCTGCTTTGAAGCAAATCCCTACCAATGCCATCGCCGTCTTGTCGCGGAACGCATCGCACAAACGCTCAACTGCTCACTTAACCATCTCACCACACCATCTTCCCTCACATGTCAACAACTACTCGCATTCTAATTCTGGCTCAAACCGAACCATGTTTCTCAAAACAATATCTTGAAACGGTTTGTACTGCTGGCATCACGGAAGAGGGAAAGTGGATCAGGCTCTATCCGCTTAGAAAAAGAATGCTGTCTACCACAAAAGACTACCAAAAATATCAGTGGATAGAGTGCGCCATTGATCCCACATCTAATCCGCAGGACCACCGTCCGGAAAGTCATAAAATAGATCAAGACAGCATTATTCCAAAAGATCTTGTATCAGCAGATAATAAGTGGTCTGCCAGAAAACGTATTCTGTTAACTGACAAAATCCATGTTTACACCACACGTGAGGAAATCCTAAAAGGAGCCAGAGAGAACACCTTTTCTCTCTGCCTGTTTAAGCCCTCTTTTGTGACAAAATTCTTTGGAGAATTTGTGGGAGATGAATTTTCGGTAGAAGAAAAGCGCATTATTCAACAACATCGCTCCCAGGGCATTTTGTTCTCCTTTGATGATGAACTCACCCCTTGTGACCTTAACTTCTCTAAAGTGCCTTACTCATTCCATTGCAAGTTCAAAGACGCTAACGGCGCAGAAATGAAACTAAGCGTGTTAGACTGGGAAATGTCCACTCTTTACCGAAAATGCCGAAAAAACGCAGACCGAGAACAAGCAATGGAGAAGACTCTTAACAAGTATAATAGCTTCATTCCCTCAAAAGACCTTTATTTTATTTTAGGTACACGTAATCAGGATCACAATAAACTAATATGTAAACCTGAATTAAATATCAACCCTTGGTCTATCATCTCAGTAATCTACTTCCCCAAAGACATGCAACTTCAACTACCTCTCTAACATTGTGCCCCAACATGTCTTGCTGTAACGAAATAAGAGCTCATTGATATCAAGCTTGCCATCCGGCGCACATCCTGTCAGTCCCTGGCCTCCGGGCCAGGAGTTTTCTTGTTACTTTACCTACCCGGAATAAGGAGAATAATATTTCTTTCCTTCAGACATTCCCACAGATGAACCAAGAATCTCCACACTCTATGGAGCCCCTAAAAAATGAACAATAATATGAACTATTTTTTCGTCTGTCGTAGCAAATTTCCAATAAAGTCCCCCCCTGCCTTCTTGATTGATGAAATATTATTTCTTAGTAGCTAAAAAACCACCAAACACATAACCACCAGCGAAAAATGGAACAAACAATCCCAAGAATCCTAAAAAGGTACTTGGACTCATATTTGAAATAATCCATTTTAAATTAACTGCTTTGGGCGGGTTCAAAGTTAATTCTTCAGCTATTTTTTTTGCTCCCTCGGCAGAAATAGTGTACGCTCCAATTCGCTCAAAAGAAGGGTAAGCGTATTTCGTGCGAAGGAAAAAATTTTCTATTTCTTTTTCATCTGCTTTTGGAGAATCTTTCATTTTAAAATAATTTAAATTTACATCATTTATTCGATTTGCAATAACACTTGCAGTCATGTCTTCTCTAAATTTTATGACATTGGTGATATAGTTTAAGATATACAAACCACGCTCTCCGTTTGATTTATCGCAGTATTTTATTCTTTCAGTATATTCCTCCCAAGATAAGTCGTAAGTAGTTCTCATATCGAGAATATAGGCTATACTTAAACATAATAGAACAATCATTATAATTATTTTCCAGAAAATATTAAAGTAATTTTTATTCCTTGATTGTATTTTATCAAAATATTTATTAAATTCATTTTCCAATTTTGTCTCTGTACTGTAGCTTAGCATGTAAGGAATTTCTTCTGGAGAATTGCTTTGTGAGGAATCTCTATCTCGTATATCTTTAAAAGTAGAAATTTGGAGTATGCCTTTTTGACAACCTTCTTGACATGCTTGAATAATATCATCCACAAAAACTTCTTTAACAAATTTTCCACTATTTTTTGAATAACCATGATCTGCATTGTAAATATCAATTTGATCATTGATTCGCTGGGTCAAAATTTTAGGCACCATATCTTTTCGTAACTGTGATACACATGTGACGTAAAATAAGATATATTGTACCTTTTCTAAAGAAGATCTTTTTATAAAATTAACATGATGAAAATATACAGGCATTGACATAGGATTCATTATACTATTTTCCTTTCTATTTATGAAAATTATCTTTTGATATACGTCTTATTCCCGTTCTTGTTAATGTAATACCTTCCTCCACGCGGCCCCGTGTAAATAATGCGCCCTTTAGAATCTGTACTCGTGCTTGGAGAAAACACATGATGATAAATGGAATTATGCCTGGGACTCGAATATGATCTTCGAGGGGAAGAAGATGTCTTTACTGGACCAGGAAAAGGATCATAAGTCAGTTCAGACTTCCTGACTTTCACTTTGGGCATTTTCCAGCACAGACTGCAATAATCTGCCGTTCCAAGATTATTAAATGCTCCCATCCCCACACCATAATACCGACATCCGGGAAGGTGCGTTTTTCCCGTTGAGCTGATCCAATAAGTAACTATCTTTTTATTATCCTGGGAAGGCTCCTTACCCCTCTCTCCTTTTCTCCATTCCCAAGGGGGAATCGCATTCTCCTCTGCCCATAATCCTTTCTGCTCCTTCTTCGCTGAAGCTTCCAACCTCTCAAGCTCCTGGCTATCGAAATATTTTTTGTCGTACCATGCCCACCCCTCTTTGACCATTTCATAATTCACGAACGTACCCCCATACAATACCAGCCCCAAAATAATTCCGTTCTTGTCACGCCCCGAATATTGAACCGTGACCATTTCACCCCATATCAACTTCTCCAAAAAATATTTAGCCCCACTGTAGCCATACTGCCCTTTTTCAGGAGCATCAACTCCCTTCAAACGAACTCTGTAAGTTTGTTTTTGTTCTGGCGTCTTCTCCAAAACAGTAATTGTATCGCCATTAATCACATTGATGACAAAGCCCCTAAAGCTTTCACCATAAGAAATGCAAATGCTGGCCAAAAAGAAAAACAGCAACCTCACGGAAAAGGCGATACCACGGCCCCCTCTAACAAACAACGATAAACTACAGGTAAAAAATGTAAATAAATGTTGGAAATAATCCTTTCACAATGCTTTTGAAAGAGTTAAGCAAATTATTTACAACTCTCTTTATTTCATGGTATTATGAATTTGTATGAAACTATTCTCTCTCATTTTAGCTGTTATTTCCCTCACTTCATTCTCGGAGGCGCACCCTGGCGGCTTGGACGCCAACGGCGGTCACTACAACCGCAAAACAGGGGAATATCACTACCATCGGAAACCGGCGACCAAACCGGCAGCGGAAGAAAAAGCGTACTGGATCAGCTCAACGGGCAAGACCCATAACAAAAACTGCCGGTACTACCGGGCTTGCAAAGGGCGAGCCAGCGATACACCCAGCGGCGTGAATTGTAAAATTTGTGGAGGATCAAACAAATAGTTAGAAAAAGTATGAAAAAGGTGGTGCTATTTATTTGCTTATTGAGCATTGTTTCTTGTGTATCTCCTCAACAAAGACAAGCTGAATTAAATATTCAGTTGGAAGAAGCGGTTAGATCTTCCGATGTCGGGAAAGCAAAAGATTTGATTGAAAAAGGAGCAGCTATAAATAGTGTTCGCCAACATAGATACGATTTTAACCCATTATTAGAAGCAGCAAATAATGGTGATGTTGCTATGGTGAAATTGTTATTAGATAAGGGGGCTAATATTGAGACAAGATACAACACAGGAGAGACAGCATTATATTTTTCAATATCATCAAATAAAAAAAATGAACAACATTTTATAGAAACAACAAAGTTACTAATATCAAGAGGGGCTGATGTAAATGCCTTATGTGGAGATTCTACTCCTCTTATAGCTGCTTCTGGAGGCAATCATTTGGAAGTTGCTAAGATTCTTTTGGAAAATGGAGCGAATATACATCAAGGAACAAAGAGTGTATACCCTCCAATATGGCAAGCAGTGTTATCTAATAACTCAGAAATGCTTCAATTGCTGATTAACTATGGAGCAGATGTTAATACTAAGAATATTAAAGGATGGACACCTTTATTTTATTTAAGAGTGCATGGACATAGGCAATCTGATATTGTGAATTTACTGATTAAAAACGGAGCCCATTTATAGCCAGCGCTACGCCCAGAGGCAATAACTGTAAAATCTGTGGAGGAGTAAATAAATGGAATTTACTATTTTAAGAGAAGATGTAAGCTTTATATTAAGTATAATAGCAACTATAGTTAGTGTATTTGTAGCATATCGTCAATATTCCCGTGATAAATTAAAAGTTGAAGCAAATTTTAGATTTGCTATAGGATGTTGGGGGCCATACACAAAGCATTATATAAGTATAGAAATTATTAATAAAGGAAGAGATGCTGTTTACATTCAAAATGTATATTTTCCATTGCATAATAAACAAAATTACTTTTCTGCGAAAGCCAGAATTTCTAATGGAGGGACGTTTCCTATTAAATTAGAACCATTTTCTAACGTTTCTGTATATTATCCACAAGAGGATTACGAGAGAATGAAAAAAATGGGAGCAAAATTTGCAGAAATAAAATTGGGAACAGGGAAAAGTATAAAAACAAATTCTTTCCCAACTGATTAATTACTAATATTATAGCAATAAATAGAATGCATGATATCTTTTCCCAATACTCTTTCCATATGAATTATTTGGGAAATATCACTCCCACGATTATTTTCGACAGGCAAGTTTTTGTATCTACTTCCCAACCCACTTATCCCAGTCCGCACCGTTCTCCTGAACGCTGCGGACTGTTTTAAGGGCAAACTCCGTTACATTCAGCAGAAGCGCCATCGTCAGGGCGGCTCCTACAGCAGCGGCGCCCCCCTTGGTTGTCCGTGGAGAAAAAGCCACCGTCCCCGCCGCTGCGGTGCGTAAAAGCTCGTGGAAAGAAAGGGCGTCATCCTCCCAGGGCCGTTCCTTGCCGTCAAACAACTTCCAGGCGTTGGAAAACGCCTTCCCGATATCCGCCGCATTAGAAAACGGCACCAGCAAATTATTCCCCGGCATAAAAGCATGATACCCGCACAGCTTCGCAATCTGCCTCGCACCATCACCAACCAGCCCGCTTAATACAGGAATCCCCATCACGGGCCCCATCGCCACATCAAACAGGGCGTGCCACCACTCCCGCTTCCGGCGGCGTTTCTCGTCATCGGTCATGAAATTAAGCAGGCCATTCAGAAGGGCCAGCACCATCCCGTGAGAAACCCACATCAACCCGGCCTTCCTCCATTGCCCGCTGCGGGCCAGGGAAAACACATTGCCCATCGTATTGATTGACTCGCCGCCCAGGAACAACATCCCCGCCTGCATCCAGGTTCGGTGCTGCGCGGCCAGGGACTTCTGCAGCTGCGTCATCGGCTGACCCTTGCGGGACAGGGAGCGCCGCACCTCCGCCATGGCGGCCGCGTCAAGCTCGGCCTCCGCAGCGTCCGGCGTCTCACGCTTCATCTTCCGGTAAACCGCATCGTACAAAATAGCCGCGGAAATCGCATTCCCCTTCATATCCACCCGCTCCAGCAAATCCATCCCCTCCCGGTTCCAGCGTTCCAGGCGGGACACCCGGCGCCCGGCCTCGTCGGCCCCCATGGCAGCCAGCGTAGCGCTGAACCGCGTCTTGTCGCGGCTGTCCAGCTCCGGCAGAGCCTCTATCTCGCGCACAGGCTTCACCAGCTTCCCGGCGTGATACCGGCGGGCGGCCCCCAGCCACTCGGCAAGGCCAATCTCGTCGGAAGCATACATCGCGTTAATCACTGTCGTCACCTGCTTGGTCAGCGTCCCCACGCGCCCGGCCAGCAGCACCCGCGCCGCCGCGCCGGAAAGCCGGTTCATCAGGCGGTTCATATCCAGGTGCCCCCGGATACTCTCCGCCCCGGCGCGGTCAAACGCATCCGCCCAGGCCATCAGCTTGCCCACGGCATCCCGCCCCAACAGCACCTCCAGGCTCCGGCCCGCCTCGCCATCCTCACCCTTAAAATTCAGCAGGGCCCGCAAATCACGGCTGATCTCGGATCCGTACAGGTAAAGATCCTGCTCAGTCATGGCCGCCATAAACGCCGTGCAAACATCCATCTCCAAATCCAGATGAGCCTGATGCTTCCGGCGGGCGTGAATCAACCCGAACTTCCCGCCTGTGGCCGCTTCCCCGTAAGACGCCGCATCGGCAATCGACTTATCAATCGCCTCCATCGTCACATCGAAAAACGCCCGGAAATAATTCTCTATCAGAGGGAAGGGCATTCCATAACGCTTCTCGGTCATCTCCTGCACCTGTCCGCTCCGTTCATTCAGCTTCTCCCGTAAAGCATACGCAAACCGCATCACCTCATCCCCGGCAAACTCGCGCAGCCGGTCCATCACCTCCGCGTCAAACCCGCGTTCCGCCAGGGCTTCGGTATAATCCGCCTGCTCGGACAACAGCACCAAATACGCCGCCTCCATCCGGGACAGGCCATCCAGCCGGAAACTCTTCGGCTGATACCCCTCCTTGGCGTACTTCGTCCTGGAGCGCAGCATCTCCGCCCGCTCCCTCGCAAAAAACTTCTGATCCCCGTACCGCTCCCACTCCTTCTGCGTAAACACGCGCTCCATGTGCTCCAATGCCTTCTTCGCCTGCTTGGCGGAAATCTCCTTGCGGCGGTGCCCGAACAGGGCGTCCACCTCCTTCTTCAAATCCTCGGAAAGCTTAAACTCCCTCAAATAAAGCTGCACCGCTTCCAGCCCGTGGGACTTCACCTTCCGGCGCAGCAAATGAAGAAGGCGTTCCCGGTACAGGGCGTTTGCCTTCCTGTTCCAATCCGGTTCCCGCTCCACAACGGTAATCCCCGTATCCTGCTTCATGCGCCCCTCATAAATCCACTCGGCAATATCATACCGGTCCGCGGACCCCGCAATCTCCGCTACGGTATGATGCACAAAACGCAGCATCTCCTTCTCGCTCGCCTGCCGCTGCACATTAAACCGCGCCGCCCGTTCCTCAAACTGGCGGGCAACCCCGGCAAACGGCTCCACGGAAGAAAGCGCCTGCATATACTGATTAAAATTCATCAGATAATCAAACAGGGAAAGGGGCTTCTTGGGGAGGGCCCGCAGCCTCGCCTTCCGGCGGAACGTCGCCATCCTGTTATCATCCAACTCCCCGGTGGCCTGCAGCAGTGGGGCGGCCATGACGGCAACCTCCAGCTTCTTATTCTCCGCTGCATTCTCCCAGGCATGGCGGGACGTGGCAATCAATTCTCCAAGGGCCGCGCCGCACTTCTCCGCGGTATTCACGTCCATCTGTTCATAACAGGCGTAAACCTCAAACTCCCGTTGCGTTACGGCCACCTCTTCCAGCCTCCCTTCCTCGTCGGGCAGCGTCACCAGCACCAGCGCATCCGGGGACAGATCCTCCCACCTCTTCCCCTCCTCGGCATCCTCCGGAAAATTCTTCTGGAAAAACTCATCGTACTGGCTCTCGGTCATCTCCAGCAGGCGCAAGCACCTCTCCAGCCTCCGGTAACTCTCCGCGTCCATCTTCCCGCGCATCGGCTTCCCCTGCGGACTCGTCCGCGGAGCCACGGAAGCCGCCACGCGGCGGATACGCCCCAGTGTCCGGTCCTTCCGGAAGCGGTCAATCTGCTCCACCACGCGCTCCATAAACTTCCCCACAAGCCGGAACACCTTCTGCTCCCCGTACTCCTCCAGAAACTCGGCCCCGTGCTCCTCAAACAACCGGCGCCACACCTCCTGTTCCACCCCCTTGCGGGCCGCCAGGGCGGCCCTGTTATCCGCGTCCGGAGCAGAATCCAGCTCGTAATCAGCCTGCCGTTCGGCAATCTCCCTCCGGGCCTCCACCACCACATCCTCCAGCTCCGGCCTCTTCTCCGCCCAATTGACAAAACTCCTGCCAATGCTCCCCTCCATAATCTCCGGCCACCTCCTCATAGGAATCGCTTCCAACGCGCTGGCCACTGCATCGCCCGGCGCCATCTTCCCGCTATTCCCGTAAAGCAGGGAAAACACATTCAGCCAAATATTGTAAGGTTCCAGCCCAAACCCGTAAGAATCAGGCAAATACCGCTCCACCGTGGAAATCAGCTCCTGCGCCTCCGCCAGCAGCTCAAGGCCGCGCTCCCGGTCCCCGGTCTCAAACAGGCGCAGCTTACTCACGGACCGCTGCGTGGCGGCCCGCATCCTGAACACCATCTCATCGTAAAGCCAATCCCCGTTCGGAGCCAGAACCCTGCCGGCCATCCGTCCAAACCTCCCGGCCCCGAACGTAATGCCGCCAAGCTCCGTAATATCCCCCGTCAGCGGAATCGAAAACTGCGGAGCGTCCAGCAGCCGGAACCCGTTCAGCCCGCTCATCAAGACCCCCTCGCTATTCTTCTCAAACGTCCCGGCTAGCCGCGCCTCCTGCTCCCCGTGGGAAAAAACATACACAAACGCCGGCTGCAACGTCCCAGCCTCCAGCTCCCGCTTCATCCGCTCCAGGCGGGGCAGGGCCGCCTTCGCCCAGTCGTCGCCCCGGCCCGCCAGCTGGCTCATGCTCCCGCCCAGATAAGCAAGCGCCTGTTCCCGGCTCATGCTCCCGGCTCCCTGGGCAAACCCCTCATACCCCTGAATCACATGCTGCACCTCGTGTAAAATCGTATCCAGCACCATGCCGGGAGGCGCGTTCTTCCCGCCCCGTGCCACATTCACGGCAATATAATGCTCCTGCGGATCGGTAAACCCTCCCGTGCCGCTCCCGCTGTCCCGGTAAAAATCCACCCGCAGCCTCCGCAGCTCCGGGTAGGCCCGGAACAACTCCGGAAAATCCAGGGCCGCGGCCAGGGAAACATTCACATGCCCCCCCTCGCTCACGCTGACGTGCTCCTTCCTCAACCGCACCCCGCGGGAATCAATAATCGCCTTCCGCTTCCCGTCCGCCGGATCCGTGTAGGAAAGGCCGTTATTGTGGTACTCCTGGAAAGATTCTGCCTTCTCCCCAATAATGGAAAACGTAATATCCGGACTATCTGAATCAAACGTCCCGCGGTTATCGACAGCGCTCTTCACCTGCCGGGAATCCGTAGCCATCCCCCACACCTCCGGACTCCCGTCATAAGCATTCCTGCCCTTCAAAACAACACCGTCATAACCCGCGCCATGAGCATTCCCCTCATCAAACCCTCTCCTCAACTCGTGAGGAAACAAATACCACGCCATCGGGGAACCCTTCACGTTCTCCGGCACACCCTCCCCGGAAAACGGGCGCTGTGAAGCATCGCCAAGATCCAGCATAAACGGACGCCTCAACCTCATAAAACACGCATACAGCCGCGCACTCTCCAACCCGGTCCCCGGAAAACGTCCCTCTAAATCATAAAGCACATCTTCCGCCGTCTCCGGCAGGGAAGAAAAAAACAACAACCCTCCATCCTCCCGGCTCCGGTTAAAATTCTCTCCGGAACGCTCCACGTCAAACACGGTAAAAACATGCGGAGAACCATGATACACCACCAGCGGCTCCCCATTCTCGTCCACTACCTTGGAAGCGTTCTCCGGGTCATGCTCCCAATCGCCAAACCAACTCTTAAACGCCTCCGTGCGCACGGAAAGCCACTGGTCTTCCGTCAGGTTCGTATCCTTCCCATTCGGAGCCTTCATGAACGTCCCGTCAGCGACCGCCTTCTTCCTGACAGCCGCCTTTTCCTTCTCGACAAAAGAACGGTAAGAAGATAAATTACGGATAGAAACCCCGTCCTTGAAGGGTGTAGAGAAACGGCCTTCCCGGCTAGTGGCTCCCCTAGTGGCGGGGTTTTCTATTGTAAGCTCAAGAGTATAAAGAATATTTTCCCTCTCTTCTTTAAGAGCAATCGCCGTGACATTAACATCAAACGCTCCTATCCCTTCAATATCTACCGTATTGAAAAAATGATAGGCTCCGGATCGTGAAGGATCACCCTTGTACGACTCTTCAAACAAAGCATCCTCCGCATTCTCAAACAACTCATGAATGCGGGTGGCTGCCGTATAATGAACCCTCCGGGCCTCCTCCGCGGAAAACCCAAGCGCCTTCAAATTCGCCACGGACATTTGTGAAGCCCCGGCCTTGCCCACCGTCTTGCCGGAAACGCGCGCCTCAATCACGGCCTGGATCCCCGTATTCTTATTGACGAACACCTTGCCCTGCAACGGCTTCAACCTCGCCCGCATCCCGGCGGCGGAACTCACCACATCCCCGGAAGAAATGGACACCAGGGAAAAATTCGCTGCGGGAGCCTCATCTTCCGCAGGGGCGGCCCCCCTCGTCAGCGCCGCATCCAGCATCCGGCTCACATCCTGGGAAAGCTGCAACATCCCCGTATCGGCGGAACCCTCCTCCTGTTCCGGCGCCTCCAAAGGAAGAACGCCATTCTCCCGGTCCACCTCCTCCCGCGTCTTCACCCCCAGCTCCACCATCACGGCGTCATTGGCCTCCTTAATCAAATCCTCATGCAGGCCGAAATTCTGCCATCGGGCCCTCTGCGCCTTCAAATCCTTCACCACCGCCTCCAGCGCGGCGGCATCCCTCACATCCACGCCATACTTCCTGGCCGTCTCCGGGCGTCTGCTCGCCCCGCTAATGGAAGAAATCTCCCTCGTCAGCTCGTTCACGCGGGCGGCGGCGTACTGGGCCAGCCTTGAAAAATACTCCTCCGCGTGGGAATTGCCGAACAAATCCGTCTCAAACGTCATCCCGGCCGCCTCCGCCAGCCCGCGGATGCGGTCCATATTCGCGGCCACCTGCATCACGGCCAAAGCGGTCTGCCAGCTCTTCCCCTCCATCAGGGCACGCAGCCCGGCCCGCTGCACCTCGTTCTGATTGCGGAACGCCATCGCCACGCGCCAGGCATCATCCGGAGAAACAAGCTCATTCCCCAGCGCATCCAGCAAATCGGAACAGCCGTACAGGCCCAGTTCCACCCCGCGGCGGGACTGCCCCTTGCGGAAAATCCCCCTCTCCACCGCCTCCTCCTTCGTCAAACGCTTCCGGCTCACATAACGGGCAATCTCAAACAGGGAAGCCTGCCCGTCCCGGATATTATTCTCCACATCATGCGTCTGCGCCCAATCCAAATCAAACCCGGCCGCCTCATCATACACCGTGCAATTAATATCCTCATCCGTGCAGGCGTTAAAACGGTGCCGGCCGCTGATCACCTGCAGGGCGCCATCCTTCCGCCTCCACACGGAAATCGGCGCGGCATTGCGCTGCCACGCCCCCACAATCGGATTCACCACCCCGGTCTGTTCATCCGCCCCCTGCTTAAACTGGGGAACATCCGGGCAAAGCGTCAGCCGGGACTTCTCAATAAACCCCTGGCGCACCCCCTCCTGAACCTCAATAAACGCCCCGTTAAACACCCCTGACCCATCCGGCTCGCCCAGCGCCTCCACGCGGGCCTGCTCCCGCTCGCGCCGCGCCTCCTGTGCCTCCGGGGAATTCTCCGGCGCCCGCGCCTCATCCGCTGCCGCCTGCGCGTCGGCCTCATCCTGCGCCTTGCTCTCCGCAAGCTCATCCTCCAGCGTCCGGGCCTCCGTCGCCACGCCCGCGCCAAACATCGCGTCCAGCCCCGCCTGCGCTCTGGCCCGCTCCATGGACAACTCCATCAAATCCCCCTGCTGGTCCCGGTACAGGGCATTCCCCGCATCCAGCATCACCGCCAGGGCCTGACGCACCGGCAGGGAAAACACGCCCTGTTCCTCCGCCTGGCGCACCATCTCGCCCAACTCCACGCGCGCCTTAAAATACCCCAGGAACTTCACCAGGTGATTCAGCAACTTCCGCAGCCAGGAGGGCAGGGACGTACTCCGCACCGCGTCCGCCAGCCAGCGGGAACGCCCGATTTTGGAAAACGCCTCAATCGCGTCATGACCCGTCACCGGCTTCCCGGCGTCCAGGTGAATAAACTGCATCTCCTCCCCCCGCGCCTCCGGAAACAACTCAATCATCACCCTCTGCGCCTCCTGGAGCATCGCGCCGAACTCGTCCCAGGACAAACCCTGCTCCGCCTGCCAGGAAATGACCGCCTGTTCCATCGTCTCCTCCATCAAATCCTCCACCGTCGCGCTCCCGCGGGCATACCTCAACACCCGGCGGAACGTATCTCCCCGGCGCACCTTCGTCACATAAGCGTTGGAAAACGGGGCATCCATGGCAGGAGCCTTAAACTCCGGATTCCGGGCCTGTTCCGTCCTGATGCGTTCCTGGGATTCCTCCCATGTCTTCACAAGGGTCCCCAGCGGAATATGTTCGCTCAACGCAGCATCCATGCGGGCGGCGGCCTCCTCATAACTCACCCCCTCCGCCTCCAGGGCGCGGATAGCGGCCATCGCCATATCCGCGCGGGCCTTCATCTGCCCCAGCGTCTCCGGGGCAATCACCACCCGTTCGGCCCCTGTCTGTTCATCCCTCACCGTGCGTGTAATCACCTCCGCCGCGTCAAAACGCCCCTGGGCAAGAGCCTGGCCCACGGTCACATCCCCGGCCAGCAAATGCTGCGCCCCGACAATGGTATGTTCCATATCGGCATCCACAAACGCCTGCAAATAAGCCGTCATCTGCTCGCCGTCCATCAGCGTGTAGGAAGGGGCGCCCTCTTCCTGCCCCTCTCCGGAAACGGAAGCATCCTCCCGCGGCGCTTCCGTGCCGCGCGCCGGAGCATACACCCGGAACATCCCCTCCTGTTCCGCCGGCTCCACCCTGGGCACCATGCCGGCATCCTCGGCGGCCCGCCACGCGTCCAGCTCCCGCAAAGACTCAATGCGTTCCCCGGAAAGGCGTTCTCCGGCAGCCGCGCTCGCCCGCTCCATGGAAGCCTGCGGATCCTCCATCCAGGAATCATGCAAATGGGAAAGAGCCTTATTCAAAAAACCTTCGGCGGTCTTTTCCTCCCTGGCTTCCAGATACCCCTGGACCGTGCCTCCCAATTCCTTGTAATGTTGCAAAGAAAGGCCAAACTCTTGGGCCGCCTTTTTGATTTGAGGATAATTAAAGCCGGACATCCCAAACGTAAATGCCAGCAGGGCAAGACCCTGTTCTCCGTGCATCATCTGCCCCATATCGTCCAAATACTGACGGAAAGTCTGTTTTCCGCGTTCGTCCGTCAGGTTCATGCTCTGTACAGTACGCATCAAATACCCGGCTGTAGGCTCAAGAATGGCCTCTTCCGCAGCGCCGGAAAGCCCTTGAATAGCGTACTGGGCCTTCGGACTCGCCATCCATTGAGCCCGCCACGGGGCCAGCTTCCCGGCGGCCTTCCCACCGCCAAGCGCCTTCTTCAACCACTTATATCCGGGCGTCAACCGCCCGATGGGGGAAAAAGCAATCATCTCTTCCAGAGCATCTGCCTGGCCGAACATCATGGCCCTCTTCTCCGTTTCCTCCATCGTTAACCCAATGCTTACCCCCTCATCCCTGCGGGATTGCATGGCGGAGGAAGCTCCGATAGCAGGACCAATGGCAGGAATGAACCAGGGAGCCGTATCTCCGATAATGGAACCAAGCTGCGAACCAATGCGGCCAACCAAATGACGGTCCTCCCCTTCCAGATATTCCTTTTCCCCGGCTTCCATAGTTTCAACCAGATCGGCAGCCCAGCGGCGTCGTATCTCAAGAAAAGTGGCATCCTTCTCAATCTGAGCGCGTGCTTCATCCACATCCATTCCGGAAGCAATCAACTCCGGTAGACGCTTAGCTGCATTCGTAACGGCATCCACCTCTCCCATTACCTGTAAATTCCGCCAGGCCTTCTGACCTGTCCGCCATCCCTTCACGCCCCCGGTGCGTACCATCCCCGTTACCCCCTGGGCTGCCTTATCTATCCAGTCAATCCCGGTCCACTCGTCACCGTGCTTATCCTTGGCGTGCTTCCTGGCGTCATTATAAAACATATTCAGCACAATGCGCCGTGCCAACTCATCATCTCCCACCTGTTCCGCCAGATTATTGATGATCCTGTCGTCGTACAGGGTGCCCTGCGCATCATATTCCCGGACAAGTTGCATCCCTCTGCGGGCTCGTCTGACACTCTCCCAGGAAATGCCCGCCTCCTGCATCATCATTACCTGTTCAGGGGAGGGAACAACAGTGTCTCCGCGCACGTACCGGTCAATGAAGGGATCAATCGTAGCAGCCAATGCCTCCCGTGCCTGTTGCTGTCGCTCCTGCTCTGCCTGATAAGCACGGGCTTTTTTCTGGAAATCCTTCCAGACGGCAGCCTGTGCGTCCGCCACGGTGGCAAATTCAGGCATCTCTTTTCCCTGTGCCAGCCAATACATGGAGGGATTATCTCCATGGTTGGAACCAAACAAACCGCGCAAGGTCTCAAAACCGGCATATGCCGGGTCATCCATATAGGGGCTCTGCGCCGCTTCCGTTGGCTCTGACAATGCCTCTTTCTGGAGTTCTTTCAATAAATCCATATCTTGGGACAGCCCCAACCTCTCAAAAACATCCTGTGCAAACATATATTCTTGTGCTAAAACTATTGGTAAAGAGGAAGAAGAGCGGAGTCGCCAATATCGTTCACCTGCGTGTAAGTATCGTCTCCACCCGGCAAAGGAGGCAGCAAACCTGGTCCGTATCCATCTTCCGGCGCTTCCGATTCATCCTTCCCGTCGTAAATGCTGACATTCCCGCTGGCCTGTTCACCGGGAAACCTTAACGCCATGCGTTCATAAAGCGGTCCTGAAACCTCAACGCCCCGCGGGGTTCCCTCATAGACCCCGACGACGGGAACCCTTAGGAAAGCTCCATTGCGTCCCAGAGAAATGCGGGCAAAAGGTCTATTCCCAAACTTAGCCTTGATAGCCTCATAAGCCTGCTTGGAAACATACGCTCCGGATGTAGCATGCCGGACAAAAGAAACAGGGTGGTTCTCAAGAGGGGAAGGCAAATAAGGTCTTTGGCCCTTAATATATTGTGCCGCCTTCTTTTGCTGGGCCTCCCTCTCTTCTGGAGACACGTTCAACTCTTCCTGTTGCTCAAAAGAATACAAAGGCATGGACTCCAGCGCCTTCTTCATGCGGCTCTCGTCAGATCTTTTCTTATCTTCTTCAATAATAGGCCGATAGGCAAACCTGTTCCCGGCATGAAAAGCGGTAAATTGATGGATCTGCGCAAGATCTTGGGCAAGTGTGGCATTGGGATGAGCCTGTCTCCACTCCGTCATGGAAAGTTCCGTCTTATACAAAATATCTGCCTCCACCTCATCCCGCGTACTCTCTGCCTTCTTAATCTGCTCCTGGTCGCCACTCTTGTAAGCATTAGCTACCTGGTAAGAAAAATAAGGAATATACACATGATCCGGCATGGCCTTCAAAACGGCCTCTATATTATTCCGGTTCGTATTGGGTCTCCCCATGGCGTCAATCCGGTCTTCTACAAACAGGCGCAGCTTCCTTTCATCTCCAAGAACCTGTCCATACTGCCCCCACTTCTTCAACATGTCATTGACGTACCTCGTTCTTTCTTCGCCGGAATTGGCGGGAGGCAGATTCCGTAAATCCTCCCGGAAGGCAAACTTAATGGAAGGGGCGTATTTCCCGTAACTGCCGGTCCGGTTATAATGCTCCACCCAGTCGTATTCCTGCTCCGTGGCTCCGTAACGGAGGGAAGCTTTCGGCCAAAGAGAACCCTTTCTGTAACCGGGCGCTCCATCTTCACCTTCGGAGCGGTTCGCGGAACGTAAAAACCTTCTGGTCTTCTCCTTCAGCTTTAAAACATCTCCTGCGCCCAGAGCATCAAAATAGCCGTCCCCAAGCTTCGTAAAAGCAACACTGGGGTTAATCAGCATATCCTGCTCGTATTCGTCCAAAAGGCCGTTCCGTGTATCTTCCAGAATACCGTTGTTCATTCCATTCTCAGAAATAATGCCGGCCTCGTAAGCCTGAATGCGCCTACGGGTGGCTCCCTGGAAATCCCTCCGCAGCAAATCCCCCTTCAACCCTTCCTCAAAAGCCTGCCTGGACTCCTGAATCTGCCCCTTAAGCATCAACTCGGAAGCCCGCCCCTGGAGTCGGCGCATCACATCCTGCTTTCTGGCTCCGAACCTGGAGGCCTCCTCCTGGGAAACAAAACTCCCCTTCAACCCGCGGAACTTCCCTTCGTAATTCCGTACAAACGTATTCAGGGCGCTCTCTTTCAGCCTCCCGTCACGATCGTAAAAAGACAGCTCATGACCGCGGGCAAACCCCAATCTCCGTGTTATCTCCTGCTCAAACTCGCTGGCCAAATCATTCATCTGGCCTTCCAGCCGCGTCTGCTCGCCGAAATCCTTCATGCGCTGGTACTGGTGGGCAACATCAGACACAAACTCCTGGGCATTCTGCAGCGCCCTCTGAACGGGCTTGGAAGAAACATCCGGCATCTGGACCGGGGAAGGGGTGGAGGAAGCCGCATTCATCCGGGTTCCTCCGTACATGGGTTGCTGTAAATCACTCATCTTCGTTCATCTTGAAACGGTTAAAACTTAAAAACCTTGGGATGGAAATCTCCTTCCAGTCCTCGCGTCCGCGGATGCAGCGCTGCCACCTTGCCCGGTCAAAACGCCCCTGCACCAGACAAGCCAGCTCCCTGACGGCCTCCATGCGGCCGTGGGCAAAAAGAATAATCAACGTCCTGGGGGACTCCGGATCTGGCACCCCCGCAAAAAACAACGAAGGGCAGCACCACACGACCCCGCCTCCTGCATCCGCCAGGGAAACGGTCTCCCGGAACCAGCCGGGGCGCTGGGCTTCCATCAGTAAAAAAGCCTGCTGCATGGGAGAAACGCTCATCTCTTTCCAAAACCCATGAAATTAGCCAGCAGGGAATCCCTCAACCTGTTGGAAGACTGCATGCTCCCCGGCACCATCCCCCCCAGGGAACCGGAAAGGGAATAAGCATTCATCATCCCGGAAAAAGCCCCCTGGGATCCCCCTACCTTGGCTCCCCACTCCTCCCCGCTCTCGGTAACACCCCCCAGCAATCCTCCACCGGACATTCCTGCCGCCCCCATGACTCCCCCCGCCACCGTCAGGGCCGTCTGGATCATGGCAGAACCAAGGGCATTCTGTGAAAGCATCTTATACTGGTCCGCCTCGCTGTGTGCCGCCATCATGGCCAGATCACCCTGGTATCGGGCGGACTCCGCGGCAAACCGCTTATTGGCATCGGAAACCGCGTTGGAAAGGGCCGCATCCCCAATGGCACTCTCCCACACATCCGCTACCGCCACCTCCGCCTGGCTTCCGGAACCCTCGGAAGTAAAACCGGATCCGCCTCGCTGTGCCCGTGCAGAACCCATGGCGGCATTCTGATTCTGGCGCATCCGCTTCATATTGCGGGCGGCCAGGTGGGAATCGGAAACCGCCTCTGCCTCCAGGGCGCGGGCCTTCTTCTCATAAGCCGCCTGCGTGGCGCGCCCGTTGCTCAAAGCCGCCTGCCCCTGATACTTATACTGCTGGGAAACCCCGAAATCGGAACTCATAACATCAGAAAATGGAACTGTTTAAAATCTCTGTTAAAGGATCCTGATCATTGGAAGCATGCTGGCAGGTGTCCCAATAAAGGGCCTTGCTTAAAAACGCCTCACCCTGTGCCTCCAAAGCGGCCGCAAGCTGGGGAGAAGAAGCCAGCTTCAAAGCGCACCTGCCAGCCAGAAGAAACACAACGCCCTTGATGAAAAACGGACTATGATCCGGCAGCACTTCGGAGCGGGCCACCTCGTCGGAAAGATAATCCACCACCAGCTTATCGGTCCCGGCGGCGCGTTTCCCGTAACGCTCAACCACCAAATCACGCCCCTCAATGCGGAACAAATCCGCCCCCACATACAACACGCGCAGGCAATCATCCGGAATCGGATGCCTCATGACAGAGCGCTCCATCTCAACCCGTTTGGTTGCCCAGGTCCATGCCCCGAACAACAGCGCTTCCTGCAACACGGTAGGCCACCACAAATCAACGGCGCGACCGGCTGGGGAACCCTTCACATACTCCCGGTCCCCCAACTGGGCCAAAGCCTGGTTAAAAACGGTCACCTTATCCATTTGAGGCATCATGCCACATCCCCAGGCCTGATGAATACAACCGTAACTTGAACAAATGAAAAAAAGAAAGGGCGCCCCGCACAGCAGGACACCCCTCCGAACCAATAGTCAACGCAAAAAAACTAACCGGAAATCCCCACCAGCTTATTATAATAATCGGTAGCCTCCCGCCACTGTGGATGTGAAGGATCGGCGATTGCCTTATAATAACGGTGATTGGGGTCGGACAAAACAGCTTGAGCCTCGTCGGCAGGGTCCGTCTTCGCCGGAATCTGACCGCCGCCCTTCAAGCCTCCCTCACCTATCATCCGGGAAATGGCGTGCAGAACGCAGAACCCGTCCGGACTCGCAAACACAGCCATCTTCTCCATAGGAACGCCGGACTCCACGGAAAGCTTCCGGGCAAAAGCCTTGGAGGCAGAAACATTCGTCTCATACTCCGCTCCCCATTCGTCCTTCAACGCTTCGTCAGCCTCCTTAAAAGCCGCCTCCTCGTCCGCGCGGATGCTGGCAGCCACCTCGGAAAGAAACTTCCCGGCGGCATCGGCCGGCAGCCCTGCCGCCCTGGCATGTCCCTTCAACATATCCCGCAGAGCATCATTCTCCACAAACCCCTCCCCAAAATCAATCTCATACTCGGTCTCCTCCTGCGGAGAAAGCGGGGGAGGACTGCCGGGAGCCGGATCGGGCTCTTCCGTACCCCCTGAAAAATCGTAGGGATTGGACGGGACAGGAGGATCCGCGGGAGATCCGCCTACCGCGGGATTCGCAGGAGGAGCGTCATTCGTGGGAGACGGAGCGCCATTGCCGCCAGCCCCCCCTTCCGGAATGGCCTCTTCGTATAAGAACCTGTTATGGAATAGTCTACTATAGGTCATGTAAATCAGGGTTATATTGTTCAATCTCGTATCTTACCCACAGGAGAACTTCCCGCTGGGCATCTCGGCGCATTGCGTCAAGGGGATCGTAGGAACCAGCCTTCCCTTGAAAGCAGGGCAAATTCGTCTGGAACTCCTTCTCTAAAATATCCAGCACCTCCGGAGTAAAAGCCTCCTTCAGCGCGGCTCGTCTCCGGTTGAGCCTCTTGAGAAACTCAACCTGTTCCGGTGTCGGCTTATCTTCAAACATATTCATCATCATTCCGTATTAAACTGTGCGGACGCCGCGGCGCTATCCCTGCCGGCCTTGGCCAATTGTTCCGCAAGGGCGGCCTGACGCATCTGATCCTCCTGAGCCCTCTCCTCCTCAACCATCTTGCTATTCTCGGACGCGGACACAATGCACTTGGACGGGGCGCCGGAACTGTCCCACATAAACCGCAGCACCTCCCATGCCTTCATGCGCTTGGCAATGCGGGTATCGCCCGAAACCTGGATATACTTCGCCAACCCATTCAGCACCCCCTCAAGGCCGTACCTCTGCAAACGGTCAAATGCCTGGGCAATCTTGCCCAGATAGCGGGTGCGGGGAGTCCGCAACTCAAACTTCTCCCCATCGGCGGAACGGACAAAAAACTCATCAGGCGCGTCGCCCGGAAGCACGGCCCCCTGCATATTGCGGAACATCAGGCAGACAATGCGATTCATCATCGTCTGGAAATCCTGCGAAAACTGAATGAAAGAAGAAAAAAAGCAAATAATGCGTTCCGACTCGCGGGCATTCACCTCCGTAGCCGTCATCTCGCGGTCCACGCTTGAAACCACCTGGAGAATATCATTGAAAAACGCCTCCCTGATCAACTTCTCCTTCTTATCTTGCCGCTCCAGCATAAACCTCACATCCCCCACGTTCGCCCATTCCCTCGGAAACTGTGAACCAATAAGCTCATCTGGAACAACCGTCTTGCCTCCGGCCCGCAAATCAACCTCCTTTGCCATCTTAGCCGACACAATAACGCTGGGAATTGCCGCCCGGCTGCCGGCCACATCCATCACCCGATCCATCAGCAGGGTAGCCTTAATCTCCGGCAGCACAGCCTTGCCCGGAGCCTCGCCGTAAGAAGAAACGCCACCCTTCAAAAAGCGCGTCACCAAAAAAGGAAACTCGTAAAAGCCGCCATGGAAAACAATCTTCTCCGCCTCCCTGGCAATATACACGTCCAACCACTTGCGGCGGCCAGGCCTTACCATGTCGGAACCGAACTGCGCCCGGCTGTTGGGCAGTACAAGGTGAACAAACTCGAACATCTCGGTGTACCGCCTCTCCGCATCCTTATACGCCTCCTGAATCTTGACAGGCAGATTGCGCAGCTTAAACATCTCCACGGCCTGCTGGGCAGTAAACTTCAACGTCCGCACCAGCGTATTCACCTCCCCGTGGGCTCCCTCGGCAATCGCATAAGTCCCGGTAGGGACGTGTTTAAACACCAGGGACCCGTCACGGGAAACATCTGCAAACATGCAGCCTGTCCCTGTCAGGCAACGGTCCAGGTAAACCTCGTGGGCCGCCGCATAAAAATTGGAATCCGCCAGCGCGCGGTAGACGGCCTCCGTCGCTCTGCTGTACCAATCGTCCTCATCGGTGTAATCATCCCTTTCCTCCTGCGGCCGCAGGGAAAACCACTTCTGATCCATGGGAGTAATAAAAAGAAGATGAGCGGACGCCAAATTCAAAAGGGACTTATGCGCCACCGGAGAAAAACTGGACGCAGCCGTCATCTCATTAGCCTGTTCCTGCTGGCGGGCCTTCCCCTCCATCCGCGGCATAATGCGCCGGCGCAATTCATCCCAATCCCCGGAATTCTTATTCATCTCCGTGAACAGGGCGTCTGCCGTCCTCAATAAATCTTTAACATTTTCCATGGATCTCCTGTGTAAAAATCAACCCAGCGTCTTCCTCAGGCCAGCCAGGGAAGAAAGAGGATTACTCCGGTTCGTCGTATTACTAAGCTTCAAGCGGCGGCGGGCAGACGAATTCACCGCATTCTCCGCTTGGGAAACATCCTTGGTTTCCGTAGTAATAACCTTCTGCTCCGGGGCATTCGCCATGGCATCGGCCATAGCGTTGGCGGCGCTTGCCTGCTTCTTGGCCGCCTTATTGGCTCCATATCCCCCGAACGTGGCGATATTTGCCAGGGCCCCTCCGACAGCTTTTAATGGATTTGAACTCATAACAACTAATGGTAAACAACTAAACAAGCTCCTGCGCCACGCTGAACGCATCGTCGCAGCGGTTCAGCCATCCTTTGCCGAACACGGGAAACTGCCTGCACGAGCGGTAAAACGCCTGACGCTTCTCCTGCAGAGCGATAAGGAACACCGCTTCACCCG
>ENA-ORSJ01000625-ORSJ01000625.1-human-gut-metagenome-genome-assembly--contig:-NODE-625-length-36841-cov-3.051569_pt1 | contig 36841 bp, 25 predicted proteins | sample MGYA00242191_ERZ509158 | MGnify/ENA primary metagenome ERZ509158 (study PRJEB26280, sample SAMEA2338623) | human gut metagenome | biome: human gut; feature: human-associated habitat; material: faeces...
CTCCCTTCTGGTTGGCGAATGTCACTATGGCCGGTGTCTGTATCATTCGGTTTCCTGTGTTTTTGTGATGCGCAAATTTACAGTCCTGGGGGTCCTGGAAACGAAATGCGCAACACTTTTCAGTATCGGGATTTTCATGAAAAACCGTCTTGATTCGGTATTTCCATGATTGCGGCTCACATAGTTCGAGATTTTAACGTCTCAACTGCCGGTTGTTGTCAAGGTCGTCCGGATTGTCCTTGTGTCCGACTTCCCATTCACGCTTTCCGCTTTGGCTGCCGCCTCCGGCGTCTTTCAATCCAGAAAGCCTGAAAGGCCTAAGTGCCGTCTTTGTCCTTGACGGGGTTTGTCTTTGTCCGGAGAAAGCCTTCCGTTTCAACCGTTTCAGGTCAAATCCTTCCTCCGCCAGATTGACGATAATGTGCCGTTTGAAGTCGATGGCGAATGCCGTCCCGTCCTGTTCGCGCAAGATGAAGCCTTCCGCATACATGCCCGCTTTCAGGGAAACGGTCTCGTCCGTAAATATCCCACGCAGGCGGCCGACGGCCTCATTATAGGCTTCCGCCCTTTCCGGCGTGAGGGTGACGAGGTCGGGGCGGCTGACCTTGAAGATGCGGCAGAGCATGTCCCTTTCCGCTTCCGTGGCCGGACGGAACCTTTCCACCCACGCGATGCGGTTGTTGCGGTCTATGGCTTCGGCCATGAACGGCTTTAACGGGCGTGACGTGCCGCCGAAATAGACCACGCCTTTCTTTATATAGGCGTGCTGCCTCCTTATCTTGGCGTATATTTCACTTTGCGTCGTCTTGGGGTTGAGCGTCAGCAGGCGGTCGATGAAGTCCTCCACGCGGTCAAGGCGTTCCTCCGGCGTGGCGAAGTCGAGCAGCTCCTCCACGGAAAGCACCCTTGCCCCATGTATGACGGTCTTTTTCGCATGGTCGACTACCATGTAGCCGAAAGGCTTGTCCTTGCGGCCGAAAAAAACGATGTCAATTCCGAATTTTTCTTTCATTTCTTTTTTCAGCTCTTCCTTGTCCGTGCAGGTGTCCCTGTATTTGAGGAGTATGCCCCTCAACTGCCGGCACCGCATCCTGTCCCTGCGTCCGCTTTTGTACATGGCCTCGATTTCCGCAAGGGGGATTTCCCGCTGCACCTTTCCGCCGTGTTTTATAAATACGGTGCCGTCTTTCTTATAGGCCTCGTAGCCCATTGAGGACATGACGGCCTTGAACTGCGCGAAAGACGAAAAGGTGTATAGCCCGGCATTTTCGATGTCCTTGTCCGTCTTTTGCTTCCTGTCGGTGCCGAGTATGCGGTCTATTGCCTCCTGCGAGCGTCTGCGCTCGTGGCTGTGGGCTATCTTCCTGCCGTCGGGCGCGATGCGTGAGGTGATGACGTGCAGGTGTATGTTGTCCGTGTCGTGATGGGAATACACCAGCAGGGGCTGTCCGGGTTCCATGTATCCCATCTCCGCAAGGTATCGGTGGGTGAACTCCAGCATTTCGGTTTCCGACATCTCATGTCCCTTGCACGATACGGCCACGTGGAACTGGGCCTTCCGTATCCTGCCGTTCCGGGATGTGTATTCCTGGAGGTATTTTGTCAGCTCGTCGGCGGTCGGCCTGCCGAAAGTTCCGAGTGTGCCGAAGTTGCGCATCTCGATGAGCCGGGCTGCGCCTTTCGCGACCTTCCGCTCATTGTAGCCGACGGCATGGAAGTTCGCGCTTCCGGGCAATATGGTTGCTATCATCTTGTATTCCTGGATTTTCGGTGTTAGGATTTTTAGTATTCAGAGTTTCACGGCTTTTCGGGTTATAGCGTCAAGCTCCTTCTTTATCCCATCCAAAGTGTTCCGGGTTTCGAGGATTGCGGGCATGAGGACTTCCGTGACGTAGCCGGACGATAGAAGCCCTGCCGACGACAGTTCGTTGGCCCTCTTGACCGACTGGTTCAGGTTACCGCCGACATGGGACAGTCCGTTCCTGAACTCACGGTAGAAGCCGCCGAGTTCCCTTATCAGTTCGAGCTTTTGCTTTGCATCTACGCCGGAGTGTTCGGCCACGGCCGAGCGTATGAAATGGCTTACGGAGGTGTAGGAGGCGGACTTCTCCTTTATCCGTTCCATTTCTTCCCGGGTCATTCTAATCTTGATGTACCTTGTTCTTTTCTCTTTCATTATGGTAAACAACTTGTCGTGGTTTTCCGGAACATACTTCCGCCGGTGGCGGAACAGCGGTCTTACCGCTCCGGCGCATGGCGTCCGGCAAGTCACTTTTGTGGTAACAAAAGTACAACTTGCTTGACAACTCCTGCAAAGCAGGGCGATATGCTCCCGGGCACTTTATTGCGCCAAATATACGCAGACAACCCGCCATGCGGGGAAATGCGCAACACAAAACAGGATGGCATGACACACCCGGATTTCAGGAGCTACGGGAATATTGTGTCCGGATTTCTTCATGCCCGCATTCTCCGCTTCCTGGCCACCAGAAATTTGTATCATAAAATCTCCTCATGCAGATACGCGGAATTGACAGTTCCGGATTTTATGTGACTTTCATCCGTGACTTTGGGTATTTCGTTATTGAGTGTTTTAGGCAGATATATCCTGTTGATTGGGATTGACGGATTCCTTAACGTCAACAGATGTAAGCCCCAATGATGTAAGTTCCTGGATTATTATAATTGCGATGCTTGGATTAAGGGAATACGGATGCCGTATTTTGAAAATTCGTGATATAAAGAAGCGTGCCGTCATGATATTCTTGGTATCTGACAGCAGGGAAAAGGAGTTGTCGGGTGATTTAGGGCTATGGTCGGTTCGGAAATGTTTGTCCGTGTATCAGGAAAACCGTATCTCCTGACATTAAAATTTAGGGGAATGTGCTGGCAACCGGGAATATATATGCTTGGAAATGAATTGGATAAGTCGGGAAATACAGGCCGTAATATTTGCATATATCGCTGATTTTTAGTATATTTACATAGTGAAACTGTCTTTTCTTAGTGTATTTTTATGTTTGAGTTGTTGCTTCTTATATATTTGTTGCCGCTGCTGATGATAGCCCTGCTGCTTTTCAGACTGGAGGTCTGGCTTGTCAGGACGGCATTCAGGCTCGTATTTTGGCTGGTCAAAAAACTGTTCCTGATTTTCGGCCGGATGCTTGCGGCTGCATTCGCCTTTATCATTGGAAGCAGGGCTTTCACACGGCGTTGCGGCAGGCAATGACGTGCATGAAAAAGCCGCACTTGCTTATCTTGCAAATGCGGTTTCTTTGGGATTTGGTACTTTCTAAAATCCTTTCCCCTTGCTTCTTTCGTAGACTGCTTCCCGTTGCGAGTCACAGTTGGTAAGGCGGAACTGTACGGTGCTACCAATCGGAATGTTCTTGGGTAACTTTTGGGCAAGGGCCGCGATAACGTCATCTACCGTGCCGAAACCGATGTCCGTAAGCTCGCTGACAACTTTACCTTTGAAGTAGGCACGCCCGTATATCATCATTTTCTTGGTTATGCGGAACATCTTGTCGGCAGGAGTCTCCAAGTCACGGGCTTTTCCTTGTTTACTCTTCTTGTCGCTGAAGAAAATAAAGTCGATGATTTTGGCGTTGAGCCGCCAGGCAGGGGAGAAGTCAATCTTGACGTAGCCCCTCGTCACGTTCATGCCGTGGCTGTGGTTCAGTCCGAATGCCACCTCATACAGGTTCGCGTCGCAGTCGTTCTGGGCTATTGTAGCCCAAGTGTGCCTGAATGTATAGAAGCAATAATAGTCCTCTTTTGCCATCCCCATATCCTGGCAGATTTTCCGTATGCCGCCGTTGACATTGGCGTTGAAACTGTCATAGTCACGGTAACGGCTGTGGAAAACAAACAGGTATTCGTCGTTCTCGTCTCTTGAAAGGTACTTGTTGAACGTGTCTTGGATGAACGGCTCTATCCTCATTTCCATATATGCCTCGTCCTTGCGGCTGTGTCTGGTCTTTGCCCTCTTGTAGCCAATGATGCCATTGTTGTAGTCCTTCTTCTTCAGTTCGTAAAGGTCAACGGTGTTGATGCCACCGATACACAAAGAAAGGAGGGCGACATCACGCCCAAGTTCCGGAAGCGGTGAAATCATCTTGCTCTTGGGAAGCGGACGGTTGAAGAACTCGCGACACGCCTCCGCACTGATGGCACGTTTCATTGTGCTGTCAGATTTTGGTATGGCTATTTTCAGCCACGGATTAAACTTGATGCGCACAATATCGCGCTCTTCATCATTAAGTTCCAATATCGCTTTCTTAAAGATTTGCCGGACACAAGTCGGATACATTTCTTTGGCGCGGTTTGTCTGCGACAGACTTTCTATCCACCTCTTTAATACGGCTGAAGTCAACTGGCCAAACATAATGTGATTGGTTCCAAGATAACGTTCAAGATGGTTCACTGCCAACCTGTAGTTTTTTGCATTCCTGGCATGACCTTCTTTTATCATACGGTCGATATGCAAATTCGCATAATCACTAAAACAGACATCCTCATCAGAGCGTGTCAAGTATTCAATTAACTCCACAACTGAATAGTTGGAAATGTCCTGCCGGTTGATCAAGTCTGTATAATGCAGAATCAACCGCGAACAATATTCATTCACTACCGCATCCTTTATTTCCCCGGATTTCAATATCTGCTTATCCGTTATAAGTTTGTCGGTCTTGATGTAACCCATCCGGGAGCGGTGGACGATGCGAATGTACACCGGATAAAAGCCGTCGGCTCTTTTCTTCCTTACTACTGCTTTTAATGTTGCCATATATCAATGATTTAAATGGTGTATGCACTGGTGTATGCGCTATGTCCTTCAGGTGTATGTCCAGGTGTATGCAAAAGCCGTTTATTTGGCTCATTTTATGCGGTCAAGTGTACGAACCTCTTAAAAACAGATTAGGCTGTAACCTCCTTATTATCGGAGCATTACAGCCTAATTCAATGGATTGACTTATCTTAGAGCGTGTCCTCGACAGCAGCCTGCGCCGCAGCCAAACGGGCTATTGGCACGCGGAACGGTGAGCAGCTGACATAATTCAAACCTACTTTGTGGCAGAACTTAACAGACGAAGGTTCACCACCGTGCTCGCCACAGATACCACAAGTAAGTTCTGGACGTGTTGAGCGTCCCTTGTCTACTGCCATCTTGATAAGTTGGCCTACACCGTTCTGGTCGAGTACTTGGAACGGGTCAACGTTAAGGATTTTCTTGTCCAAATAAACAGGCAGGAAGCTGGCGATATCGTCGCGGCTGTATCCGAACGTCATCTGTGTTAGGTCGTTTGTTCCGAAGCTAAAGTATTCAGCTTTTTCTGCTATATGATCAGCCGTTAACGCAGCACGTGGAATTTCAATCATTGTACCAACACGGAACGGTATTTCGATACCTTCTTCTTCAAAAAGTTCTTTTGCTGTTTGGCGTATGACTTTCTCCTGAACATCAAATTCATTGACAATACCGATCAGTGGAACCATTATTTCGGGACGGGGATCAAGACCTTCCTTCTTTAACTGTATAGCTGCACCGAGTATCGCACGTGTCTGCATGGCCGTGATTTCAGGATATGTATTGCCAAGACGGCAACCACGATGGCCAAGCATTGGATTGTGTTCGCTCAGGCTGTTTACACGCTGCTGAATTTCCTGGACGGTTACACCCATTTCCTCTGCCATAGCTTGCTGTCCTTCAATGTCATGCGGAACAAACTCATGGAGTGGGGGATCGAGCAGACGTATGTTGACTGGATATCCGTCCATAGCCTTCAAAATGCCATAGAAATCTTGCTTTTGATAGGGCAATAGTTTAGCCAAAGCCTTTTCACGGCCTTCTACGGTATCCGCAAGAATCATCTCGCGCATAGCCTTAATTTTCTCGTTCTCGAAGAACATGTGCTCAGTGCGGCAGAGACCAATACCTACAGCTCCGAAATTGCGTGCCACTTTTGCGTCGCGTGGAGTATCTGCATTTGTGCGTACAACGAGCTTAGTGTATTTGTCGCACAGACTCATCAGGTCGGCAAAGTCACCTGTAACCTCTGCAGGTTTTGTCTTCACTTCACCAAGATAAATCTCGCCTGTAGAACCGTTGATTGACAGGTAGTCGCCTTCTTTCAGTACTGTTCCGTCTATTTCCACGGTGCGTGCTTTGTAGTCGACATTTAGTGCGCCAGCTCCTGAAACGCAACATTTACCCATTCCGCGCGCAACGACGGCCGCGTGTGACGTCATGCCGCCACGTGCGGTAACAATGCCTTCTGCTGCCGCCATACCTGCTAAGTCTTCAGGACTCGTCTCTATACGCACCATTACAACTCTATGGCCTTCAGCATGCATTCTTGCGGCGTCGTCAGCAAAGAATACTATTTGACCGCATGCTGCACCAGGCGATGCCGGCAGACCACGTGTCAGAACTTTAGCCGATTTAAGTGCCTCTTTGTCAAATACAGGATGGAGAAGTTCGTCAAGTTTGTTAGGCTCGCAGCGCTCCAGTGCCGTCTTTTCGTCTATTTCACCTTCGTGGAGCAAATCCATGGCGATTTTCACCATTGCAGTACCGGTACGTTTACCGTTACGTGTCTGCAGGAACCATAGTTTCCCTTCCTGAACGGTGAATTCCATGTCCTGCATGTCGTGGTAATGGTGTTCAAGTTTTTGCTGGAGATCGTTAAGCTGCGCAAAAATTTCAGGCATTGCCTCTTCCATCGACGGGTATTTTGACGCACGCTCATCCTCAGATATTCCTTGTTGCTGAGCCCATCTGATAGAACGTTCCTTGGTTATTTGTTGCGGAGTACGTATTCCTGCTACCACATCCTCACCTTGCGCATTTACGAGATATTCGCCGTTGAAACTGTTTTCGCCCGTTGCAGCGTCGCGGCTGAAGCATACGCCGGTAGCCGACGTAGGTCCCATGTTACCGAATACCATGGCCATGACGGTTACGGCCGTTCCCCATTCTGCGGGTATCCCTTCCATCTTGCGGTAAAGGATGGCACGCTCGTTCATCCAGCTGTCAAATACGGCGCAGATTGCTCCCCATAGCTGTTCCATCGGATCGTTAGGAAAATCTTTGCCTGTCTGTTTCTTGATAGCCTCTTTAAATAATGTAACGAGTTGCTTAAGTTCGTCAACGCTCATTTCGTTGTCGAGCTTAATACCTCTTATTGCCTTTACTTTTTGTATGATAGCCTCAAATGGATCAATGTCGTCTTTGTTCACGGGCTTCATTCCCAGCACAACGTCTCCGTACATTTGTACGAAACGGCGGTAGCTGTCATAAGCGAATCTTTCGTTTCCGGTCTTTTTCGCAAGGCCTTCAACAACTTCATCATTAAGTCCGAGATTCAGAATTGTGTCCATCATTCCCGGCATAGAAGCGCGGGCGCCTGAACGTACGCTGACGAGCAGAGGATTGGTCGCGTCGCCAAACTTGCAGTTCATCAAGTTCTCTACATGGTGCACAGAAGCTACGACGTCGTCGCTTAAAAGTGCAACGACAGCTTCTTTACCTTTCTCGAAATACTCATTGCATACGTCTGTGGTAATTGTGAAACCCGGAGGAACGGGAACGCCTATAAGGTTCATTTCAGCCAAATTGGCGCCTTTGCCTCCGAGGAGGTTTCTCATGTCTGCCTTTCCTTCGGCTTTACCGTTGCCGAAGGTGTAAACTCTTTTTTCTGTCATAATTAAGTAAGGTTTTCACGTATAGTTATTACGGATATCAGTTTGTCTGCAAATATACTTAAATTTGATTAATTAACAAATATTTTTTGTATGATTTTGCATGACTGTAAAATTTTTCCTTTTACGTTAGCTTATGGTTGTCTGATTCAGATAATATGTCTTGTTAAATGTATTTGAGCTTTATTCAGGTATGCTGCAGGGCAAATGTGATTTTATCATAATGCTCAGAACTGGCTCGTATTATTAGCATAAAGTAAAATTAAAAGTGTTCGACTTTTTTCTGAAAATAGAAGTGTGGAACATTGAAAAACTGGCGTTTGTGTGTGATTATAATGGTCTTTATGCAGAAAAATACATGTTTAGGAAGTGTAAAAGGTGGCAAATCAGCAATGCAAAGGCCATCTTTAAAGATGGAAAAAGCCGTTGAAAGCAAGACGAAAGGCCGTCAATCATGTCTGTAATATAATGATTAACGGTTGATTATGACTACTAAAATTGCACACACATGGCTGAAAATTATGTAACGTTCTGTGTATCATGAACTTAATTTTGCACGTCGATTTTTGCTATATTCCTGGTTGTATTGAAATAAAATCAGGATATCGCAATTCTCACGGGTTTGATAAAGTCAAAGTGTAAGTGTAAAATAATGATTCGTACCATTATGTACTTATTGCCGTTTTCGTTATGTTGGAATATTAAATGTATTTTTATGAAAATATAATGTGTTTAATTTGTAGTGAACAATAAAATGTCTTATTTTTGTAAACGCATAATAATGCCGTGCATATCGGTATATTTGCAATTTCTGTTGTTAATCGAAAAACATGTTATTGATTTTAAATTTCTATTGCTATGGACAAGACTGTTGAAATGAGTGCCAACGAATTGGTTGCTTTTTTCGGTAAACCGGCATCCGGATTGACCAAGACGGATATTATCACTTTTATCCGTGAAAAAGGTATAAGGATGGTCGATTTCATGTATCCTGCCGAGGATGGTCGTGTTAAGACATTGAACTTCAAGATAAACAATCTTGCTTATCTTGAAACAATCCTTACTGACGGCGAGCGTGTTGACGGTTCAAGTCTGTTCCCCTCGTTCGTGGAGGCGGAAAGCAGCGACCTTTATGTTGTGCCGCGTTATAGTACAGCGTTTGTCAATCCGTTTTCTGAAATCCCCACTTTGTGCTTGCTTTGTTCTTTCCTTGATAAGGATGGACAACCTTTTGACAGTTCGCCGGAGCAGACATTACATCGCGCCGCCGAGGCCTTTACCGAGTCTACCGGCATGACTTTCGAGGCAATGGGAGAACTTGAATATTATGTTATAGCGGAAGACGACGGTATGTTTCCAGCCGTTAACCAGCGTGGGTATCATGAATCAGGCCCATTTGCCAAGTTCAACGAGTTCCGCAAGAAGTGCATGGCGTATATTGCGCAAACCGGAGGGCAAATAAAATACGGCCATTCTGAGGTCGGTAATTTTACGGCAGACGGCAAAGTGTATGAACAAAATGAAATAGAGTTTCTGCCATGTCCGGTGGAAAGCGCTGCAGACCAGCTGTTGCTGGCCAAATGGGTGATAAGAAACTTGGCTTATTCGTTAGGTCTCGACGTAACGTTTGCGCCTAAAATAACAGTTGGCAAAGCCGGCTCCGGGTTGCACATCCACATGCGCATGATGAAAGACGGGCATAATTGCATGGTTAATGGTGGCAATCTGTCGACGGAAGCACGCCGCGCGATAGCGGGAATGATGACTCTTGCTCCATCAATTACAGCTTTTGGCAACAAGACTCCGGTATCATATTTCCGCCTTGTACCTCATCAAGAGGCTCCAACAAGTGTATGCTGGGGCGATTGTAACCGTTCGGTACTTGTACGGGTTCCGTTGGGATGGAATTTCAAGCACGGTGTTCACGGCTGTCATCCGTCAAATGGCATGGACAGTCTGCCATCAGACAATCCTAAGCAGACGGTCGAAATGCGTTCACCTGACGCTTCGGCGGACATTTACCAGTTAATGGCTGGTCTGTGTGTTGCTTGTAGGCATGGATTGGAAATGTCGGAAAACGAAGCTCTGGCCATTGCCGCAGATAAATACGTTGGGCCTGGTGAGAGTGGAAATGATGACCGGTTCGAGCAACTTCCCGACTCATGTGCGGCCTCGGCAGATTGGCTTGAAAGGCAGCGCGGTATTTATGAGGCCCGCGGAGTGTTCTCGCCCCGTATGATAGATGGTGTCATGGATAGGCTGCGCAGCTTCAATGATACGAGTTTAAGGTCATCGGCGGAAAAAGATAATACGCTTATGCGCAAACTTGTCCGTGAGTCTTTTTATTGCGGATAATCTATTAATGTAGGGCAACGGATGAATAATTCATTAAATAAAACAATGATATGAGAAATTCATCCGTTGCTTTTCATTTATCTGTTTTCATCCTATTGGGCGGTGTAGAGGGCCTTTGCCAAGTCTGCAAGTCCTCCCTCGCCGGGTAGTCCAGGATAAGCCTGCTTCATAGCTTCAATGAATGTCTGTGGAGTAGTATTTGAGGCAAGTAGTTCTTTCATCTTTTTCAAGTAAGCGACTTTAAATTTTACCGCGTCACGTTCGGCTGCACCGCCGTGGCCACCGATAAAGAGTTCCGCACTTGTTCCCAATGATTTTTCTGCTTCCTCAATTTCTCCGTCTATTGCCGCACGTGACGATATTTGCAGGTTTACGGCATGTGATTTTGCGGGTGTCCAATGAGTATAATAAACTTTGTTGCCTATCAAAATGCTTGCACCGGGAAAGTCGGTTGCCGCTCCGTGGCTGAACTCGAATGTCACTCCTGCCCAAGTATGCACCGTTCCAAATGCCACCTCGGTAGCCTTTCCTGTCGGCATGGCGGTGAGTGCGTCGCCGAATGTATCTGCAAAACCCTGCATCATTCCTCCGTAAACCGAGCCCATGGTAAATTCCGGCATACCTTCTGCCATTATAATATCGTGGCTACCGGTGCCTCCTAAGTGGTAGTCGGTAATGCGCTGGACCACAGGCTTGCCGAGTTTGTCTACATATTGGTCAAATTCCGCAACGTTGTCCCTGAACAATGGTTGTTCCATTGTAACCAATTCGTTTTTGCCTTCGATAACGTAACTTGCGTCACCAAGGGCGTCGTTTGTGTAATAGACGTGCAGTTTGAAATTGGCGAAATCGTAGATTTCAAAGCGTCCTTTTGTTTCTGCCATGGTTGTTAATGTTAAAAGATTAAACAAAACAAATAATACTTTTTTCATCGTTCTTGTTTTTTATTATTAATAATTAATGTTATAGGTCTCAAAAAGAAACTTTCTTTCCTTTTGTGCCGCAAAGTTAGTAATGATTTTTCATGCATACAAGTATGTACTTGAATGTCAGATAGTTACGTTGAGGTGACCAATGCTGTAAATGAAAGACTTACGATAAAAACTTTTTTGAAAAAAGTTTTTTGCTGCAAATAATACAAATTATGAACAGAGCGGAAAAAGGACTGCAAATGTTTCCCGACTGCCCAATACGCAACATATTGTCACGTATAAGCGACAAGTGGTCATTGCTTATTATATTTACCATTCATAAGTCGGGAAAGAGCACAATGCGCTTTAAGGAACTACAAAGGGAAATCCCGGATATATCCCAGAAGATGTTGACCGCGACGTTGCGTACGCTTGAGGTGGATGGCTACGTTACACGCACGGTATATCCGGAGGTGCCTCCGCACGTTGAATACGCACTGACGTTAAGGGCCAAATCATTGCTCCCGCATATTAACACTCTGATAATATGGGCAATGGAGAATATGGACGCCATAATGTCCGACCGTAAGAAAGCCTCTAAGAAGCGACGGTGAAGAATGGAGTTAAGTGTCGCCAGATATTGTTCCGCGGCTGGAACTTACAGTATTATGATCTGGCTTGATTTTTAATAGGCGGCCTTTTATGTCGCAAAACGCGCTCTTTTACCACGTAATAGACGGTCTTTCACAAGTCAATAGGTGGCCTTTTGAATAACAGGTAAAATCATGTTCCGTCCATGCAGACGATATCTTGGCGTGTGTGCCCATGCTTTATTGTATTCAGATTATTATCTGGCTTACAAGGATAATGTCATGTTTTATTTTCACAAACATTTCGATTTAAAATCAGCAGATTATCCTTACTGATTCATTTTTTTATATTACTTTTGTACCAAATTATTCATGAAACAGCAAGCTTGGACGTATGCGTACGACATTATGCTGTGTGGCGTATGTCTGACAGTTGTTTCATGCAACGATAAATAATGACAAAATACTTTATATGAGCAGGAAGAAAAAACCGTTGCCAATATTGGAGAACGTTACTATAACCGACTATGCGGCCGAGGGAAAGGCTCTTGCAAGAGTTGACGACATGGTAATATTCGTTCCTTTTGCCGTTCCTGGTGATGTTGTTGACTTGCAGGTACGGCGAAAGAAACACAGTTATTGTGAGGCTGAAATAATAAGAATGGTCAAACCGAGCGAAATAAGGGTTGAGCCACGATGTGCACATTTCGGCATATGTGGCGGTTGCAAGTGGCAGAATACACCCTACGGGGAGCAGCTGAAGATGAAGCAGCGCCAAGTGTATGACCAGCTTACGAGGATTGGCAAGGTGGAATTGCCTGAAATAATGCCGATTCTTGGCTCGGAAAAAATATTCGGATACCGTAACAAACTTGAGTTTGGGTGTTCAGACAAGCGTTGGCTGACTAAGGACGAAATATCCATGGATACGGATTATACGCAGATGAATGCCATCGGATTCCACATTACCGGGGCATTCGACAAAATCCTTCCGATAGAAAAATGTTGGCTTATGGACGACCTGCACAACCGTATCCGTAACGCCATACGTGATTATGCTTATGAAACCGGCATGACATTCTTCAACCTGAGGAATAAACATGGCCTTTTGCGTGATATTGTTATACGCAATTCAGATACAGGAGAATGGATGGTTTTAGTACAGTTCCATTATGACGAACCGGGAGACGACGAACAGGCAAAAGCATTAATGAAGCATATCGCGGATATGTTCCCTGAAATAACTTCGTTGTTGTATGTTGACAACCAAAAGTTTAACGATACTTACAATGACCTTGAAATACAGGTATTTAAAGGTAATGACTATATATATGAGATAATGGACGGTCTAAAGTTCAAGGTTGGTCCGAAGAGTTTTTACCAGACAAATACAGAACAGGCGTTTAGGCTCTATTCGGTAGTACGTGATTTTGCACGGCTTACCGGAGACGAGCTTGTCTATGATTTGTATACCGGCACTGGAACCATTACCAATTTCGTGTCCAGATACGCAAAGCGAGTGGTCGGCATAGAATATGTGCCTGAGGCTATCGAAGATGCCAAGGTAAATTCTGAAATTAATGGAATAGACAATACATTGTTCTTCGCGGGCGACATGAAGGATATTCTGACGGATGGATTTATTGCGGAACACGGAAGGCCAGACGTTATTATTACCGACCCTCCGCGTGCAGGAATGCATCAGGATGTGGTCAATACCATAATACGGACAGGGGCTGGACGGATTGTTTACGTTAGTTGTAACCCGGCTACGCAGGCACGCGATTTGGCATTGCTTGATTCGTATTACAAAGTTATGGCCGTGCAGCCAGTAGACATGTTCCCCCATACTCCTCATGTGGAGAACGTTGTACTTTTGGAATTGAGGGACAAGGATAATGACTGACTTGATACTATTACGGGAACGTACAATTAGTTTCTACCTAATCGTTGGTATTGGATTTATATAAATTACATTATAGAAATGTTGGATTTTATATTGACTAAAGGTTTAAAGGTAAAGAGTATTTGTGCCTTATTATTGTGTTTCTTCAGTTTTTCAAGTCTGTATTCACAGGAGAAAAAGCCGTTGTTCAGTAAACCTAAGTTCAGCGGTTATGCCATAGGACAATATCAGTATAGCAGCCAGCATGATGCGGAAAGCAACTCTTTCAACTTGCGCATGGTGCGCGTTTCTCTCGATGGACGTATTCTTGGAGACTTCGCTTATAAACTGCAGGGCCAGATTAACGGCAACACATCGACATTGGGAGAAAGTCCGAGAATGGTAGATGTGTATATCGAATGGCAGAAGCTGCCGTTTTTGAAGATTAAGGTCGGCCAGTTTAAGCGCCCGTTTACGTTTGAAAACCCAATGAATCCTATAGACCAAGGATTTATGGGATATGGCCAGAACATAATGAAACTGTCTGGATTTACGGACAGGGTGGGAGAGCATTCTTCCAATGGCCGGGATATAGGCGTGCAGCTTCAGGGTGATTTATTCAAGACATCATCCGGCCGTCCACTTGTTCATTACCAGGTTGGCGTATTCAATGGGCAAGGTATCAATACTAAGGATGTCGATAACCAGAAGGATGTTATCGGCGGTTTATGGGTTATGCCTGTTGCAGGCTTGCGTATCGGAGCTTTTGGATGGACCGGTTCATATGCCCGTAAGGGTGAAAACGGAGTGGTAAGCCTGCCAAAACGCAGGTATGCAATAAGCGGTGAGTATGTCGTTGACGACTGGACGTTCCGTTCAGAGTATATCCATTCAACAGGTTTCGGTTTCAAGACGACTTATAATTCCGATGAAGATGCTAAAGCGGATGAGATAAATTATTCGGCAGGTGATAAGGCTGACGGCTTCTACGCCTTGGCTATTGCTCCGATAATAAAGAAAAAACTGCATGTAAAGGCACGTTATGATTTATATCGGCCACAAGCAGAATGGAATACAAGCAAGACGTTTTATGAAGTGGGCGTGGACTATCTGTTTACGAAAAATCTGCAAGTAAATGTAGAATACGCCTTTGTAAACGACCGTTCATTGGCACATCAAAACTATAACATGATAGATACACAGCTGTCGTTCAGGTTTTGACAGTATTAAACTGATAAATCATGAAAGATTGAATAAAGAGAAAGTACATTAACTTTAAAACCATAAACTATGAATATTCCAGTAGTATTTTGGCTGGTGCCGTGTGCTTCGTTATGCGCTTTGGCAATGGCGTGGTATTTTTTTAAATACATGATGAAGGAAGACGAAGGCACGGTTCGTATGAAAGAGATTGCCGGGTATGTGCGTATTGGAGCTATGGCCTATCTTAAGCAACAGTATAAGGTTGTTGCCATAATCTTCGTTATATTGTGTCTGGTGTTCGCTTTTATGTCATACGTTTTGAAAGTGCAGAATCCCTGGGTCCCGTTCGCGTTTTTGACAGGCGGTATCTTTTCTGGGCTTTGTGGCTTCTTTGGCATGAAGACGGCAACATATGCGTCAGCCCGAACGGCAAATGCCGTAAGTAAAAGCCTTGACCGAGGGCTGCGTATAGCATTTAGAAGTGGTGCAGTGATGGGATTGGTTGTAGTTGGTCTTGGCCTGTTGGACATAGCTTTATGGTTTATTTTGCTCAGCATGTTTTATGAAGGAGAGAATACAGCCCTTGTTACAATAACAACAACTATGCTTACTTTTGGTATGGGGGCGTCAACACAAGCGTTGTTTGCCCGTGTCGGCGGAGGTATATACACAAAGGCGGCTGACGTAGGCGCAGATCTTGTCGGAAAAGTGGAAGCCAACATTCCGGAAGATGATCCGCGTAATCCTGCCACGATAGCAGATAATGTTGGAGATAATGTAGGTGATGTTGCTGGTATGGGAGCCGATTTGTACGAGAGTTATTGCGGAAGTATTCTCAGTACTGCAGCCCTTGGCGCAACGGCTTTTGCCATTAATGGAGACATGCAGCAGAAAGCCGTCATAGCGCCTATGTTAATCGCCGCAGTAGGAATTTTCTTATCGTTGGCTGGAATATTCTTGGTCAGGACAAAAGATGGTGCTTCAATGCGTGATTTGTTACATTCGTTAAGCCTTGGAACGAACGTTTCTGCCGGATTGATAGCAGTTGCTACTTTCATAATACTTTATCTGCTCGGTATTGAGAATTGGGTCGGAGTTTCATTCTCTGTTATCAGCGGACTTGCAGCTGGTGTGATTATAGGCATGGCAACGGAGTATTATACCAGTCAAAGCTATAAGCCAACGAAAAGCATCGCCAAATCCTCGGAAACAGGATCTGCCACAGTCATAATCAAAGGTATTGGTACAGGTATGATATCTACAATGGTCCCTGTCGTTACCATCTCAGTGGCAATAATGGCAAGCTATCTTTGTGCCAATGGTTTTGATTTATCAATGAGTTCAGAAAGCATATCTAAGGGACTTTATGGAATAGGCATTGCCGCGGTAGGCATGCTTTCGACGCTTGGCATTACACTTGCGACCGATGCTTATGGGCCTATTGCTGACAATGCCGGTGGAAATGCTGAAATGAGCGGTTTAGATCCTGAAGTGCGTAAGCGTACAGATGCCCTCGATGCACTCGGCAACACTACGGCCGCTACTGGAAAAGGATTTGCCATTGGTAGTGCGGCGCTTACCGCATTAGCTTTGTTAGCCTCATATATTGAAGAGATAAAAATCAATATGGTAAGAGCCGCTAATGAAGGTGCTACATTCATAGACAATCTTGGCAACACGTTTAATCCTGAGAATGCTGGATTGCTGGATATGATAGACTTCTTCCAGGTAAATTTAATGAATCCCAATGTTCTTGTCGGTGTCTTTATAGGTGCTATGGCGGCGTTTATGTTCAGTGGCATAACGATGGGCGCCGTAGGGCGTGCTGCCGGAGCAATGGTAGAAGAGGTACGGCGCCAATTCAGGGAGATTAAGGGAATCCTTGATGGTAACGCAACGCCAGATTATGGTCGTTGCATTAGTATATCTACTCGCTCTGCACTTCATGAAATGGTGCTTCCTTCATTATTGGCAATAGTAATTCCTGTGGTAGTCGGTATGATACTCGGCGTAGCAGGAGTGTTAGGATTGTTGGTCGGTGGAATGTCTACAGGTTTCACGCTTGCGGTATTCATGGCAAATTCTGGTGGGGCATTGGATAACGCTAAGAAGATGATTGAGGAAGGTAACTTTGGTGGCAAAGGATCATCTTGTCATAAAGCGGCGATAGTAGGTGATACTGTCGGCGATCCGTTTAAAGATACATCAGGACCATCTCTTAACATTTTGATTAAATTGATGTCGATGGTTAGTATTGTAATGGCAGGTCTTACTGTTGCTACGATTTAGAAGCGGCAAAAAGGATTGCTGATGGAGAAAACATCGGAAACAAACAAACGCATTGCCAAGAACACGTTTTTACTTTATGTAAGAATGCTGTTCACCATGGCTGTAAGCCTCTATACCAGCCGTGTTGTATTAAATACGCTTGGTATTGAGGATTATGGCTTATATAATGTTGTTGGAGGTTTTGTGTCGATGTTTACGTTTCTTAATGGCGCTATGGCGTCAGCCACGCAACGTTTTCTTAATTTCGAGTTAGGCTGTGGTAACAAGGAACGGTTACACAAGGTGTTTTGTACCAGCATTAACATACATGCCTTAATATCCGTTATCATACTGTTACTTTCTGAAACAATCGGGTTGTGGTTCGTATATACTCATTTGAATATTCCGCCTGACCGGTTCTCGGCCGCATTATGGGTTTATCATGCTTCAGTGTTGGCAACTATAGTTATGGTTATGAGCATACCATATAATGCCGTGATAATAGCACATGAGCGTATGGGTGCTTTTGCGTATATATCCGTATTGGAGGTAGTGTTGAAACTTCTTATCGTATATCTGCTCGTTATTTCCGATATTGACAAATTGAAGTTATATGCAATCCTGATGTTGCTTATCCAATTGCTGATACGTTTTATATACGGTAATTATAGCGGCCGCCATTTTGTTGAAACACGTTATCGTTGGATATGGGACAAGGACTTGTTCAAGGAGATGACAGGGTTTGCAGGATGGAGCCTTTTCGGCAATATTGCCGCCGTTGCGTTTACGCAAGGCCTCAACGTGCTGCTAAACATGTTTTTCGGACCGGCGCTGAATGCGGCACGAGGGATTGCCGTGCAGGTTCAGAATGCAATCAAGGGATTTTGTATAAATTTCCAGACGGCACTTAATCCCCAGATAACCAAATCGTATGCATCCGGTGACATGCCATATATGCATAACCTGGTGTTTACAAGTTCCAAATTCTCATACTTTTTGTTACTTTTTATCTCGTTGCCGGTAATGTTTGAGACTGACTTGATACTCCAATGGTGGCTTAAAGTCGTGCCTGCACATACTGTTGTGTTCGTTCGTTTGATTCTTGTGATATCAATGATAGACAGTTTGGCAAACCCGTTAATACAAGCAGCCTCGGCTACAGGCAAGATAAGAAAGTACCAATCGGTAGTTGGTACGATGTTAATAATGATCTTACCGATATCTTACATTGCGCTGAAATGCGGCTCTACTCCTGAGAGTGTGTTCATTATTCAGCTTATAGTGTTTTGTGTCGCCTTGTTCGCACGTGTCTGGATGCTGCGTACTTTGGTAAATCTTTCGTTGTCGGAGTATTTTCGTAAAGCCTTATTGCCAATGTTTTTGGTGACAGTCTTCTCGCTTGTTATACCTATGGTGATACGTGTCTGTATGTTGCAGTCATTGTCACGTTTCGTTACTGTGTGTGTGGTCTCGTTCATCTCGGTCGTTGTTTCTGTATATATATTCGGATTGGTTGATAAAGAGCGAGCTTTTTTTGTCGATAGGTTGAAAACGTTAAGAAATAAGTTTAGGCGATGATACAGATAAAGGACAAGCATGATTGTTGCGGCTGTTCCGCTTGCCAACAGAGATGCCCGAGGCATTGCATCACCATGCGCGAGGATTCCGAAGGTTTCTTTTATCCCGAGGTCGATACAGATGCGTGTGTGGACTGCGGATTATGCGAACGTGTATGCCCGTTGGCAAACCCTGGCAACCCAAAGCACTGGATGGAGGTTATCGGGGCAAAGAACCGTAATGAGGATGAGCTTCTTGGCAGTTCTTCAGGAGGGGTGTTCATTAATTTGGCCCGTAATGTCATTGCTGAAGGTGGAATAGTGTTCGGCGCAGTGTTCGACGGGAGCTGGAACGTTGTCCATACGTATGCCGATTCAATTGATGGAGTCTGGGCTATGATGGGCAGCAAGTATGTTCAGAGCGACATTAATGATTCATATATCAAGGCGGAACGCTTCCTGGAGGATGGCCGCATAGTTCTGTTCACCGGTACACCGTGCCAGGTTGTGGGGTTGAACCGTTACTTACGCAAAAGCTACCCGAATCTTTTATCGGTTGATTTTCTTTGTCATGGAGTACCGGGGCCGGGCGTGTGGCACATGTATCTGGACGAGATACGCCGTAGTGCAGGCGGTACGACCAGACCGTGCGAAGATACGAACCGTATGGTGATTACGGGCATAAGTTTTAGGGATAAGCGTATATACGGTTGGGATAAGTACTGTTTTGTTGTGAGGGGAAGCACTGCCGTGACTGGAGAAAGCGCGGTTTTGATGTCCGATGTTTATGTGGACAATCCTTTTATGAAGGGGTTTCTCAATGATGTTTACCTGCGCCAGAGCTGTTACCGCTGCAAGTGCAAGGGTGGGGTGAGCGGCAGTGACATTACGTTGGCCGATTATTGGGGCGTGAAGACTTTGTTGCCCGACTTTGCGGACAACAGGGGCGTAAGCCTTGTATTCGTGAATACAGACAAGGGAAAGACTGCCGCCGAGAGGCTGGACATGGACTTTTGCGCGGCCAACATCAATGGGCTTGAGCGTTACAATGGTGGAATGAAGGCCGTGTTGCGCGAAGGCAGGCGAAGACGGACGTTTTTCCGTGAGCTTGGTGATGGTCGGAGTTTTTCAGCAGCGTTGAATTCCGCGCTGGCAAAGCCATGGTACAATACCGCACTGCACGGCTTGAGGAAGGCTGTAAGGCGGATAATCTTTAAACGAACTAATGATGAAGACAGGAATATTGACGCTTCCGCTACACACTAACTACGGTGGGATACTGCAGGCGTACGCGCTCCAGACCGTGTTGGAGCGCATGGGGCATGATGCCTATGTCATCAGCTTGGCCGACAAACCATTGCGGCTACCAGTCTGGCGAATGCCCGTAAAGTACGCAAGAAGGTTGTTGAGAAACTTGAAGGGCCACCCTTATCCTATATTTTACGAGCGTAAGTTCAACCGTGAGAAACCCATCGTCAGACAGCACACGGATAAGTTCATCAGGCGGTATATAAAGCCGGCCGTTTACGAAGGCTATGGTTCGATACGCGAAGGCGACTTCGACGCAATCGTGGTGGGCAGTGACCAGGTGTGGCGGCCACAGTATTTCGACGACATACGCACCGCCTACCTCGACTTTACGTCAGGGTGGAAGATACGGCGCATGGCTTATGCCGCCTCTTTCGGTACGGACCGATGGGAGTACGGCAGGCTGCTCACGGCTCAATGCGCAAGGCTGTTGAAGCGTTTTGACTATGTATCGGTGCGCGAGGACTCAGGTGTAGACTTGTGCCGTGAGCGTTTCGGCGTGGAGGCAGAGCACGTACTTGATCCTACAATGCTGCTCCATGCTGACGATTATGCTTTGCTGGCCGGCAGCTGCGGCATGTATGATGGCAAACGAGGCATGATGTGCTACATTCTCGACGACACTCCGTGGAAGGCCGCGCTTACCGCCAGCGTGGCAGAAAGCCTGAATCTTCAGCCATTCAGGGTAAACTCAAGGGTGGAGGACATCAACGCTCCGCTGGCCGAGCGGGTGCAGCCGCCCGTAGAGCAATGGCTCAGAGGGTTTATCGACTCACGCTTCGTCATAACCGACTCGTTCCATGCTTGTGTTTTTTCGATTATTTTCAACAAGCCTTTCATTGCCGTCGCCAACCGAGGGCGCGGTGTGTCGCGCTTCCGCTCGCTTTTGTCTATGTTCGGACTTGAGGCCCGCCTGTTGGATGAAGAGGCCTCGCCGGACGTGCGGGCGCTCGTAAACGGTGGAATACAATGGGATGACGTAAACGGCAGACTGTCGCTTTATAGGGATATGTCGATGGACTTTCTCGCCCGTCTCGGCCGTTGACAGCCTACGGCGTAAGGTCTGCGCGTGGCATGGGCTGCAACGGCCAGGACTGCGTGCGCTTTGGACGTGCGTGATTGACACTATGGCGGCTATAACGGCCTAACTGCTTGCACTTTGAAAAACGTTGACGCCGTAGAACGGGCGCAGCCAAAAATTTCTTTCCGTCAGACTTAAATACGCCAATCTGGCGTGTGCAACCATAAATCATTACAGTACTTGCGGTTATACACGCCAGCCGTTTTTTGTGCAATGAAAAACGGCCTTTTTTACGCAGAAAAGCCATGTTTTTCGTTGAGTCCGCTATGCTTTCTCGTTGAGGGAAGATAGCTTTTTCATTGAGGAAAGATAGTTTTCTCGATGAGAAAGCATAGCTTACTCTATTTAACAAATAATTCTTTACAAACAGAAGAGTCGTTTTGCTAAGTCTGCATGGCATTTTCCAGAAATCCTTTTCCAGATTGCGCTGAAAGCATTAACTTTCCTATATGACGTTTTGAAACTTTCCAGTCGAACAGTGTTTACAAACGTACACAGCTATGGCAACGGTAAAATAAAAGAGGAAAGGCACCTGCCTTCCCTCTTAAGAACTTTATATCCTACGCCGCGTCACTTCGTCACGCGGAACCAGTCAGCGTCTATCCAGCCACGGTTTGCCTTCCCGGCAGGCTCGGCGGCCACGAAACCAATCTTAGCGCCAATCCATTTGCCCTCACGCATGGTAAACTCGTCGCCGGCCGGCTTGAACTTCTTGCCGTCAAGGCTGTACGAGAAGCTGCACTTGCCGTTGTCTACCGACATGCGCATGTATATATCCTCATGTATGCCCGGTTGGTAATCAATCTTGTCAGCCGCCGTAGGTTCAAGCGTGGCTATTACCTTCACGGTCTCAGCCTTGCCCTTGTCGGCATTGCGGCACGTCAACTGCTGTAGCTGGAAGGCGTCCCCCACCCTTTTCACCACCAATGCCGAGTAGTCGAGTCCCATCATGATAATCCCGCCAAACTGGTTCTGGTCCTTTGACGTGAAGCGCAGCTTAGCCGTAGCGGTAAACTTGTCGGCCGGCGTCTTCTGCAGCAGCAGGTTGGGCACCTCCCAAAGGTTTACGTAATTATCACTTAACTTGTGCGTATATATTCTGAACTTGCCAAACGCAGTAGGCATGCCGAACATCTGGTTGTAGTTTGCGTGCCACTGCCATTGCAACCCCATCCTTGGCTCGTTGAACTCGTCGCTCTCAACCGGATTCTGTATCGGCCACGCCTGCGAAGTCTTGGGCTTACGGTACGTAATGACAGGCTCTCCGCAATAATCCCCGTCCTTGTCGACGCCCATTACAGGCCAGTTGTCCTTCCACGTAACAGGCTGCAAATGCACTACACGCCCGTAACACCCCTTGTCCTGGAAATGCAGGAACCAGTCCTCGCCATATTGCGTATGTATCCATGCGCCTTGGTGCGGGCCGTTAACGCTGCTCTTACCCTGAGCCAGCACGGTCTTGCTCTCGTACGGGCCGAACGGTTGCTTTGCCCTCATTGCCACCTGGAAGCCCGTAGGCACGCCGCCCGCCGGGAACATAATCCAGTACCAGCCGTTGCGCTTGTAGAACTTAGGCCCCTCGCACGTTCTGTTTTCCGTTCCGTTACCGTCAAATACGATTACAGGGTCGCCTATCGCCCTCGTTCCGTCGGCAGACAGCTCACGCACGACGATGATCGAAGCAAAGCGCGAACGGCTGTTCGCATAAGCATATGTAAGATAGCAACGGCCGTCATCGTCCCAAAGCGGAGTTGTGTCTATCATGCCCTTGCCCGGTATAACGCATACAGGCTCCTCCCAATTACCGGCAGGGTCTTTCGTCTTGACCATCATCACGCCACGGTCGGGGTCACCCCAATAGATATAGAACTCACCGTTATGGTGACGAATGCTCGGCGCCCACACCCCGTTTCCGTGCGACGGCAAGTCGAACACCTCGGTGGGATATTGCGTCTTTAGCGCATGCCCGATTATCTCCCAGTTCACCAAATCCTTCGAATGAAGGATGGGCAGACCGGGAATACAGTTAAACGAACTTGCCGTAAGATAGTAATCCTCGCCCACAACACATGCGTCTGGATCACTATAGTCGGCATTAATCACGGGATTGGTGTAAGTGCCGTCGCCATTATCCGGGCACCATACCTCTGACTTGTACTGTGCATTGGCAAAAATAGGTAAGAAGGCCAATGCCAACAAAATTTGTTTTTTCATACTTGGAAATATTATTTTGGTTTGTTTTAATTTATAGTGCGTTTGAAAACCAGCCCGTTTCTTGGACACACGAACAGACTTTTCTATAACACCTTGACAAAGTTATTCTCTATATAATCAAATTTCAACTTGTAATTGACATCATGGATTATGTGCATCAACTGGGTCGGGTCAGTAATGTCAGTACCGAATGAATTTGCGACATGCCCCATTGTGCGTCTTACATTTATTTCCACGCATGGATGAAGTAAGTAACCGCATCCGCCATCTTTTACCACTATCATCATATCGACACCAAGCGGTCCCTTGTAACATTTAAAGAAACTTGTGGAAAAATAAGTCTTAAGCCGTTCAACTATATTATCAATAAGGGATAAAGACAAAAACTCGCTCATCATGTGAGATTTTTCCAACTCTGACGCAATAATGCTTCCCGTATAGTTACTTCCACCAGTCCTGAACAAAGACAGGCCGCGATAATCAACTCTGCCATTGCCATAAGAATAGAATTCCATTGCAAAATCTTTTACCTTCTTGTAGTACGGCTCAACGGAAATGCCCCCTTGGCGTTCTATTACCTTTCTAATCCATCCGTCAACCGACGGTGTAATGCAACGCTCAATGTATCGTACCCCACGACCACTGCTACTCCACGGTGCCTTGACTACTATTTTTCCATATTTACGTAATGAGTCATATACAGCGTCAATATTCTTGTAATAGAAACTTTCACCACAAGTGATGTCCTTTATATCCTTACGCAAAACCGGAAGCAAGGCACACGTTTGCCGTCTGTCGGATAAATTACGTATATATTCCAATGTGTCGTCGGCGGGCAAGACATCCGGATTTACGCCGGCATCAGACAGCTGTTGTCTGACGGCTTTGTCCCATCCCCATGGCTCAATGGCAGAAAACACCAAATGCCTCAAGTCATTTGCAGTAACGAAAAGTACGTCAGCATGCCGTTTGCCTATTTGCGACAGAGCCTTAATAGCATAATACACATCGTCGACAAGTATCAAATCGCCTTCACCAGCCCATAATGCAGGAAGGAATCCAAGATTTACCTTAAATTCCTGTATGGCATGCGGCAATGTAAAATATGCCTTGTCCGCCGCAAGCGCCATGTCATGTTCCGGATTAAAGATATGTAATTTCACTTCAACAAAATTATTGATTGGTGCAAAGATAGTGTAAACATAGAGAAGTGCAAAATAAATTTTTAACGAAGTTAGCTTTTATTTGTGCAGATTCTGTAATAATAAATACAGGAAATTCCTCACATAGCAGCTGGCATAACCCGCCAGCTTATGCAAAAATAATAAAAAAATACGAGTTTTTGCAAAGCATGGTTTGCAAATAAAGAATAAAATGCTATCTTTGCAAAAGAAAACAAATTGAAAAAGAATGGAAGCTTTCTTTCGCACCCATACTTATTTAGTAGAACACACTAATGCCCCTGTACGACGTCAATTGATGGACGAAATCGATTGGTCAGACAGGCTTATCGGCATTAAAGGCACTCGTGGTGTTGGAAAGACGACATTCCTTCTTCAATACGCAAAAGAGCATTTTTCCCCGACAGACAGACGTTGTTTATATGTAAATATGAACAATTTTTATTTTCAAGGCCGAGGAATAGCAGATTTTGCGAATGAGTTTTGCAAGACAGGCGGTAGAGTTTTACTAATAGACCAAGTATTCAAGGAACCCAATTGGAGCCATGAATTAAGATTGTGTCATGACCAGAATCCGGAGCTGAAGATTGTTTTTACCGGTAGTAGTGTTATGCGCCTGAAGGAAGAAAACCCAGAACTAAGCGGAATTGTAAAAAGCTATAATCTGAGAGGATTTTCCTTTCGCGAATTTCTCAATCTTACAGCAGGAACCCATTTCCATTCATACACACTTGAGGAAATTGTGCATAACCACGAGCATATAACGAGACAAATATTACCGGAAGTGTCTCCGAACAAATATTTTCCATTATATTTGCATCATGGGTTTTATCCTTTCTTTCTTGAGAACCGTAATTTCTCGGAAAATCTGCTTAAAACGATGAACATGATGACGGAAGTTGACATCCTGTTAATCAAGCAGATAGAACTTAAATATCTTACAAAAATAAAAAAGCTGTTTTACCTTCTGGCGCTTGACGGCCCAAAAGCTCCCAACGTAAGCCAACTGGCAAATAACATTGAGACAAGCCGTGCGACAGTGATGAATTACATTAAATACCTTGCAGAAGCAAGATTGATAAATGTAATATATCCTGTTGGGCAAACATTTCCGAAAAAGCCAAGCAAGGTAATGATGCATAATCCGAACCTTATGTATGCCATTTATCCGATAAGGGCTGAACAGCAAAATGTTATGGAAACGTTTTTCGTCAACTCGCTATGGAAAGACCACATCGTAAACCAAAGCAACAAAGACAACTACTATATTATAGATGAAAAACGAAAATTCAGGATTTGCGATGCAACCAAATGTGGTAAAATACGCATGAATCCAGATACAATATATGCAAGATACAACACGGAAATAGGCAAGGACAACCAAATTCCGCTATGGCTATTCGGATTTTTATATTAAACTAACAAGATACACTAACATTAATGTTTTATTAAAATGGCTAAAGAAAAAAAGTTTATCACATGTGATGGTAATGAAGCAGCCGCACACATAAGCTATATGTTCAGCGAGGTTGCAGCCATTTACCCTATCACTCCGTCATCTCCAATGGCGGAACATGTTGACGAGTGGGCCGCAAAAGGACGCAAAAACCTCTTCGGTCAGACCGTTTTCGTTCAAGAAATGCAATCTGAGGCTGGTGCGGCAGGTGCTGTTCATGGTTCTCTTCAGGCTGGAGCACTTACCACTACATTCACAGCTTCACAGGGATTGCTCCTTATGATACCTAACATGTATAAGATTGCCGGCGAACTTTTGCCTTGCGTTTTTGATGTTTCAGCACGTACACTGGCATCTCATTCTCTCTGTATTTTCGGTGATCACCAGGACGTAATGGCTTGCCGCCAAACAGGTTTCGCACTCTTCTGTGAAGGTTCTGTACAAGAAGTAATGGACCTTACAGCTGTAGCGCACCTCGCATCTCTTAAGACTTGCGTTCCTTTCCTCAACTTCTTTGATGGTTTCCGCACATCTCATGAATATCATAAGATTGAATTGCTTGAGCAGGAAGATATCGCTCCGTTAGTTGACATGGATGATGTAAAGCGTTTCCGTGACCGTGCGTTGTCACCGGAGCGTCCTGTTACACGCGGTACAGCAGAGAATCCTGAAACATTCTTCACACATCGTGAAGCAAGCAATGAATATTATGATAGAGTACCTGAAGTTGTTGAGCACTATCTTGGTGAAATCAGCAAGATTACAGGACGTGAATATCACTTGTTCTCATATTATGGTGCAGAAGACGCAGACCGTATGATTATACTTATGGGTTCTGCAACAGAAGCTGCACGTGAGGCTATTGACTACCTGAATAAGAACGGAGAGAAAGTTGGTATGATTTCAGTTCATCTCTATCGTCCGTTCTCTGTTAAACATTTGCTGGCATCTGTTCCCGCAACTGTTAAGCGCATAGCAGTTCTTGACAGAACAAAAGAGCCAGGCGCAGAGGGAGAACCTCTATATCTTGACGTTAAGAGTGCGTACTATGATGTTGAAAATAAGCCTCTCATTGTAGGAGGACGTTATGGTCTTGGTTCTAACGATACAACTCCGGCACAAATAATCTCTGTATTCAACAATTTGAAATTGAACGAGCCGAAGAACCACTTTACCTTGGGTATAGTTGATGACGTGACGTTCACCTCACTTCCGAAGGTTGAGGAAATGGCTCTCGGCGGAGAAGGAATGTTTGAAGCTAAATTCTATGGCCTTGGAGCGGACGGTACCGTAGGAGCAAACAAGAACTCTGTCAAGATCATCGGCGACAACACTGACAAGCACTGCCAAGCATATTTCTCATATGACTCAAAGAAATCAGGCGGTTTCACATGTTCACACCTTCGTTTCGGTGACACGCCTATTCGCAGTACATATTTAGTAAACACTCCGAATTTCGTTGCATGCCACGTACAGGCTTATCTGCATATGTACGATGTAACTCGTGGTTTACAGAAGAACGGAACATTCCTTCTGAATACTATTTTTGAAGGTGAAGAGCTTGTAAACTTCATCCCGAATAAGGTTAAGCGTTATTTCGCACAGAATAATATTACCGTATATTATATTAACGCAACAAAGATTGCACAAGAGATAGGCCTTGGCAACCGTACCAATACAATTCTCCAAAGTGCATTCTTCCGCATAACAGGTGTCATCCCAACAGACCTCGCCGTTGAACAGATGAAGAAATTTATCGTTAAGTCATACGGTAAGAAAGGTCAGGACGTTGTTGACAAGAACTATGCAGCTGTTGACCGCGGTGGAGAATATAAACAGCTTACGGTTGATCCGGCATGGGCAAACCTGCCTGACGATGCTGTAGTTGAAGACGATGCTCCAGCATTTGTAAAAGAGTTGGTTCGTCCTATCAACGCACAAGCAGGTGATCTCTTGAAGGTTTCTGACTTTATAAAGCATGATACTGTTGACGGAACATGGGAGAATGGAACTTCAGCTTATGAGAAGCGTGGTGTTGAGGCATTTGTTCCTGAATGGAATGCAGAAAACTGTATACAATGTAACAAGTGTGCATATGTTTGTCCTCACGCAGCTATCCGTCCGTTCGTTCTCACTGACGAGGAGCTTAAAGGCTTTGACGGAACAACTCTTGAGATGAAGGCTCCTGCAGCAATGAAGGGCATGCACTTCGTTATCGAACCGAGTGTTATGGACTGTCTCGGATGTGGCAACTGTGCCGATGTTTGTCCTGGCAACCCGAAGAAGGGCAAAGCCCTTACGATGGTTCCGTTTGCCGGTAATGACGCAGAAGCTGCCCGTTGGGACTACCTCGTAAAGAACGTTACAAGCAAGCAGAATTTGGTAGACATTAAGTCTAACGTTAAGAATTCTCAGTTTGCTCAACCTCTGTTCGAATTCTCTGGTGCATGTTCCGGCTGTGGTGAGACTCCTTACGTGAAGTTGATCTCACAACTCTTCGGTGATCGTGAAATGATTGCAAACGCAACGGGCTGTTCTTCAATTTATTCAGCTTCTATACCATCAACGCCTTACTGTAAGAACGCTGACGGTCACGGACCTGCATTTGACAACTCACTCTTTGAGGACTTCTGCGAGTTTGGTATGGGAATGGTACTCGGAAACAAGAAGATGAAAGAGCGTGTTACTATACTGCTCAATGAAGCTATCGCAAAAGATGATACTCCTGCTGAGTTCAAGGCTGCTGCTCAAGAGTGGATTGAAGGCAAAGAGGACGCTGATGCTTCTAAGGCTGCAGCTGCTAAGCTTAAACCGCTTATCGCTTCAGGTGCAGAGGCAGGTTGTCCGATATGCAAGGAGCTGAAGACACTTGATCACTATCTTGTTAAACGCAGCCAGTGGATCATCGGCGGTGACGGTGCTTCTTACGACATTGGTTACGGAGGTCTCGACCATGTGATAGCAAGTGGTGAGGATGTAAATATCCTTGTACTTGATACTGAGGTTTATTCAAATACAGGTGGTCAGTCGTCAAAAGCAACTCCTCTCGGCGCAATCGCACAATTTGCAGCTCAGGGTAAGCGTATACGCAAGAAAGATCTTGGTCTTATGGCAACAACTTATGGTTATGTATATGTCGCACAGATTGCAATGGGTGCAGACAACGCACAGTGCTTGAAGGCTATCCGTGAGGCTGAAGCATACCATGGACCTTCTGTCATCATCGCATATGCTCCTTGTATCAATCACGGATTGAAGGCTAAAGGCGGTATGGGCAAGAGTCAGGCTGAGGAAGCTAAGGCTGTTGAATGCGGATACTGGCACTTGTGGAGATATAATCCAGAACTTGCTGAGCAGGGTAAGAATCCGTTTACACTCGATTCTAAGGAGCCGGATTGGAGTAAGTTCCATGACTTCCTGTTGGGCGAGGTTCGTTATCTCTCTGTAAAGAAGGCTTATCCTAACGAAGCAGAAGAACTGTTCGCAGAAGCAGAGCGCATGGCTAAATTGCGTTATAAGAGCTACATCCGCAAGTCTAAGGAAGATTGGAGCGAAGAAGCTTAAATTAATTGAGAAAGAAGTTGTGCGTTGAAAAACCTCAACTGACACATATTTTAAAAGAGATTGCATATTTACGATATATGCAATCTCTTTTACTTATAAAGACATTAAGACAAAACCAATAATAAAATAAATCACTGTCGCGCAAATATAAAATCCGCAGATAACTCTGTTTATATTAACATTGGCACTATCTCCCGCTGTATTTCCAAGCATTAAATGCTGTAAAATATTTTGATACAGACTTCAGCAACTGTCAGTCATGGTACAATCCAAACCATCTTGCGCAGATATTTTATTATGAAATAAACAGAAAAAATGATGACATATATAAGCAGTGTTTGCACAGCACTGATATTTATGCCTTCAATACTTGCGCCAGGCAAGGATGCAACAAAGGATACACATGCGTTCATGAAGTCAACAACTTCTGTCAAAACTCTGCACAACCAAACCTGGAACCATGGCAGATAGCCTGAAAGGAATATGGCAACTGTGCCATACAGAATAGCCGTTGATACTGGTATAACTACAAAATTAGTCAGCAGGAAATAACATGAGAAGCGGCCAAAGTATAACGCTACCAATGGTGCAACACCAAGCTGAGCCGCAAAAGAAACTGATGTCATCTGCCATATCCATTTTAATATAAGTATCTTCTTAAATGATTCAGGCATAATATGATACACAGGTTCGTAAAATACAAGAATGAACATCACGGACAGGAATGACATCTGAAAACCTATGTCATAAAGATTCAATGGATTTGCAACTAACACAACAACTGCGGCTACGGCAAGAACATTCAGGGACATACGGTCACGACGAAGGAGACTGACAAAAGAATAAATGGTCAGCATTACCGCTGAACGCAAGGCTGATACCGGCAAACCGGCAATAAATACGTAAATCCATATAGCGCATATTATCATCACCTGGGCCACTACAGACCTGCTACGCCCAAAAAACAGTATCGTCAGCATGGCATAAATTATGCTTAAATGGAGCCCCGACAATGATAATACATGCAAAGCACCTGATACGGAATATTCTTCCGTCATTCTGTCTGACATGGAAATACGGTCGCCCAGAGTCATCGCAGCCAATATGGCATAGCCTTGTCCGTCAAATCCTAACCGCCTTAAATGCCCAAGTAATGTGTTGCGAAACTTAAGGGCCTTTATCTTTGTTCGTTCAATATATGATAAGTTATTTAAGCTGACAGCCTTACTATACCATTCGTCAACGTATAAAAATACAGTTGCCGAGAAACCGTGATTCAAAAGATATTGGGCATAATCAAATTTTCCGGAGCCAAAATTCTTCGGCTTCCTTAATTTGGCGCATGCTACAATGCCGGAGCCTGGAGCAATACCCTCGGCCATGGCATTTCTGTAAAAACTCGCCTTAACCTTCATCGGCCGTTCCATGCTGGAAACCAACATATCACAGCGAACAACTTTACCAGAAACAACAGGACTACTTATAACAACGGCTTCAAACGTTATTTCATCTTTTGGTAATTCAACATTTATTTTCGACAATTCCATGGATGTAAGACAACCTCCAAGGAAGACGAAGGTAACAAATATGGCCACTGTCTGTACTACGGCATTCTTCTTCAAACATATTGCCGACACAAATGAAACGATCAATGCAATGTACCAACTCCATTCTGAAATAATGCCATAAAGCTCCTTGCCGGCAATTATGCCGACAACAAGAAACACCACCAAGCGCAGAACAGGATACAGTTGGATTCGTCCGTTTACCTTCATCACGTTACATCAAGTAGTTTGGATATGTCGCATTGAAGCATAGACATGTTTTCACGTTATAATGCAAATATAAAACATTTTATTGATGAAAGGAAACAACGACGAATAAAAAACTCTTTATGTGTTCAAGAAAACACATTACCCAAATGCCCAGTACAATATTCGGAAATATAATAAAGCCCGGCAATATTATCAAACGCGGTCAATGACATTGCAAAATGCCGTGTTTTAAACGATAAACGACGGTGTTTTACAATGTCATTGACCGCATTTCATTTTATAAGTAATGCACGCCCATCCACTGAAAGAAAGGATTTATATCACCTATGGAAATTGTAAATCAAAAGATAAGTCATACTTAAAAGTGATAATTTATAATCGCACTTGAGTTGTGAGCATTATCGTCACCTACCCATAGTTTCCTTAACTTTTGCCAACAGGTTTGGAATGTCCAATTTCTGCGGACACTTAGCTATGCATTTGCCGCATGAAACACATGATGACGCAGGTGCCCCACGTTGTACCGGAGACATAGATACGGTATAGTCAGCCATTGCCCTGTTCTTATCTTTATGCATGATATAGTTGTTGTAAACATAGGCAAATATGTAACCTATCGCTACATTGTGAGGACAAGGTATGCACTGATAGCACCCCGTACAGTCAATGTGGCCAGGCGCGTTACGATACGCATATATCGCCGCACCCAAAGCCTCACGCTCGGCAGTTGTAAGCATGTTAGGACTTGCCTTGGCGGCATACTTAAGATTTTCTTCCACATCGGCCATACTACCCATACCGCTGACGGCGACACTGATTTCCGGTATATCCCATAAATAATCTAATGCCCATTCAGCATCAGGCTTATTGATACCGGTTGATGAAAGTGCGTTTTTCATTGTTTGTGGAAGATTAGCAAGAAATCCGGTACGCACAGGCTTCATCACGGCCAGTCCCATGCCATTTGCTGCCGCATACTTCGGACCTAATACACCAACTTCATACTCATAGTCGAGATAATTGTGCTGTATCAGGCAGAAATCCCATGACGGTGTATATTCTACCACTTTCTTAAACAGATGAAGACTGTCGTGGAATGAGAATCCCATAAAGCGTATTTTGCCTTGTGCCTTCAACTTTTCCATTTTCTCGATGAGCTTATACGGTATGACGTAATCTTTCCATGCACGATGCATAATCATGTGGATATGGTAAAAATCGATTACGTCCGTACCGATTGTACGGCGTGACTGGTCAAAGAATTTTTCAAAATCGTCTGCAGACTGCATTTCCCACCATGGCATTTTTGACGTTACATATACCCTGTCACGCCATCCACCGGCAAGAGCCTTACCTACAGCCTGTTCACTCTCCCCGCCTAAATAAACACGCCCAGTATCAATGTAGTTAACGCCTCCATCAATCGCACGACGCACCATTGGGGTTACCTGGTCAAAATCAACATGGCCGCTTTTCATCGGCAAACGCAACATTCCGAAACCTAACGCCGACACACTAACGCCTGTACGCCCCATTGGCCGGTATCGCATTTTTGGATTGTAGTTCAATATACCTTTTGACAAACCATCCCTAACAGCATGTTTCTCGGCTTCACGTGCGATAACTTTCGGACCAGACATAGCTCCAACTGTTGCGGCCAACAAACCTCTTTTAATAAAATCCCGCCTGTCCATATTTATTATCTTTTTATATAATAAACTGATTAATCAATCCCTAACAGCCATGAAGGGTTTTTGCGTACTAATAAATCAATATCACCTTGCGATATTCCCCCATCTTGCAATTTCAAGATACAGTCTTTCATACCTTGAACGGGATGTGGCATTACAGCCTGACCTAAATCTGTAGAGATAAAACTTCGGGTTGGATCTATTTTCACAAAAGACAGAAAATCATCTATGCTCTGACGCTTATATTGCGGCATTTTCGACCCTCTACCCCATAAGCATGGCAGATAGCAATATTCAATAAAGGCACCAAGCTCAATGCACTCTTTGATTTGATCTGTAGTCATTGTCCAAATAAAAGAGTTTGCATGCGTAACAACGATACGTTTCAATCCTATTTCATTAGCTTTACGTATAAGAGTTATACTTTCGTCCGGTGACGAATGGCCTGTAGCCAAAATAATGTTTGCTTCTGCGCAAATCTCCATTACTTTTACAACTTCAGGCAATACCTTGCCATTGTCATCCAATACCGGAATGCCTCGCTCTTTACGTCCTTCATATTTGTATTGGTATGAAGCGTCCAATGTCGGCAGCCATATACAGCGGCAAAGACCTCCGCTTGTTTCTACGGCTTTACGCGCAGCGAAAGGATTAACCCTATCACCGTGAACTCGATTCATGCAAAAACTTCCATAACATTCAGCTCCAGATAGTGCCTGACGTATAATATACGCCCTGTCATGACAGCTGAAATCATTAGACTTAAACATAACGGCACGATAACCGGCATGCACGGCATCTTGCATAAAATGATATTCATCAATGCACCGCTCACGTGAATCAGGACTACAGTGCAAATGAATGTCACACACTCCTTTTAATATTGCATCACCTGTTAATTTGTCATTTTCAGCATTATCAATTTTAGGCAACATTTCCATTGCCTGGCCAGGAAGAATACTCTTCATAAAAAACGCCCCTCCGACAATTGAGGAAGTCTTGATAAAACTTCTCCGGTTTATTTTTCCGTTATCTGTCATAGCTCTATTTTTGCAGGCAAAGATAATCGCATAAGATAAAATATATAGTAACACTTTTATCGAGATTTGTATTTCTTTTACTGATTATGAGTTGTTCTTATTTGTTTTTAGCTATATTGACTGGCTTATCATAATAGCAAAATCATATAAATACATATTTTCAATCATTTTTTTTCTAATTATTAAGTATCTCACTTTTTTGTATTATCTTTGCAACGGATAATTAATCGGTACTAATATATGAAAAATACATTTCATCCGTATCGTGCGTTATCTTATGGCAAATCTTATTTAAATGATAATAGTATGAAAATTTCACGTATTGAACATTTGGGTATTGCCGTTCCGAGCATAGAGGAAGCCCTACCCTATTTCGAGAATGTTTTAGGTCTAAAGTGTTATGCTGTAGAAGAAGTGGCAGACCAGAAAGTAAAGACTGCCTTTCTAAAATGCGGCGAGGTAAAGCTCGAATTACTTGAGCCGACATCTCCGGACAGTACAATACAAAAATGGCTCGATAAAGGCAACCACGGTGTTCACCATGTGGCATTCTGCATTGAAGATGGTGTAAGCAATGCATTGGCCGAATGTGAGAGTAAAGGTCTGCGCCTTATCGACAAAGCTCCAAGAAAAGGTGCGGAGAACCTTAACATAGCTTTTCTTCATCCGAAATCAACATGCGGAATACTCACCGAACTTTGTGAACAATAATAATATTATTATAAGGTATTAAGGCATGACGGCTTTATGAAATGTTGCGTTGCTTTTCAATGCAACATTTCATAAAGCCCAACGGCCCTCACAACTAATAAATAAGAATCAATGAGCAAACAAGTAGAAAAAATCAAGGAGCTTATCGCAAAACGCGAACAGGCTCGTCTCGGAGGTGGCGAAAAAGCCATTGAGAAACAGCATGCACGTGGCAAATATACGGCCCGTGAACGTATTGACATGCTTCTTGATGAAGGAAGTTTCGAAGAGTTCGACATGTTCAAGCTGCACCGTTGTACCAACTTCGGCATGGAGAAAAAACAATATTTAGGCGACGGTGTCGTTGCCGGATGTGGTACTATAGATGGAAGGCTGGTTTATATCTTCGCACAGGATTTTACTGTCAATGGCGGCTCTCTGTCTGAGACTATGGCTCAGAAGATATGCAAGGTTATGGATATGGCAATGAAAATGGGTGCCCCGGTTATCGGTATAAATGACTCGGGCGGTGCACGTATCCAGGAAGGTATATGTGCATTGGCCGGATTTGCGGAAATCTTCGAACGCAACATTCTTGCTTCAGGTGTAATTCCACAGATCAGCGGAATTTTCGGGCCTTGCGCTGGTGGTGCCGTATATTCTCCTGCATTGACTGACTTTACCCTGATGATGGAAAACACATCATACATGTTCCTTACCGGACCGAAAGTGGTAAAGACTGTGACTGGAGAGGATATCGACCAGGAACATCTCGGTGGCGCAAGTGTACACTCTACGAAGAGTGGTGTAACACACTTTACTGCTTCAACTGAAGAAGAGGCAATGGAAATGATTAAGACATTGCTTAGCTACATTCCTTCTAACAACATGGAAGAGGCTCCACGAAAAGAATGCACCGACCCGATTAACCGTATGGAAGATTCGTTGAACGAAATAATCCCGGAAGATCCAAATCAGGCTTATGATATGTACAAGGTTATCGGTGCGATAACTGACAACGGTGAATTCTTTGAAGTGCAACCTAAATTTGCAAAAAATATAATTGTGGGATTTGCACGTTTCAACGGGCAAAGTGTAGGTATCGTTGCAAACCAGCCTTCATGCTATGCCGGCGTATTGGATGTAAATTCAAGTAGAAAGGGAGCACGCTTTGTTCGATTCTGCGATGCGTTCAACATACCTATCGTCAGCCTTGTTGACGTTCCTGGATTCCTCCCCGGAACCGGTCAGGAATATAATGCGGTCATCCTGCACGGAGCCCAGTTGCTTTATGCATATGGTGAAGCAACCGTACCAAAGGTTACAGTTACATTGCGTAAGAGCTATGGAGGAAGTCATATCGTGATGGGTTGTAAGCAACTCCGTACAGACATTAACTATGCATGGCCTTCTGCTGAAATTGCAGTTATGGGTGCAAGTGGTGCCGTTGCAGTACTGTGTGCAAAGGAAGCAAAAGCGCAAGACGATCCCAAAGCCTTCCTTGCCGAGAAAGAGGAAGAATATACTGAAATGTTTGCAAATCCATACCAGGCTGCAAAATATGGATATATTGACGACGTTATAGAACCTCGAAATACACGTTTCCGTATTTGCCGTGCATTGGCTCAGTTGGCAACCAAGAGAGACGGACTGCCAGCCAAGAAACATGGCAATATCCCGATGTAATTGTTTTCAATCATTTTAAAGCAAAGAACAATGAACAAGAACGAAGTGTATGCAGCCATTGCACTGGCTTTGCATGAGTTCAACGGAAATAATGTGCATGACAAGGAAGCGGGAATCATCACCATCAAGAGCAAATATAGCGAATGGGAGATGCACTCGTTAAGCATGACACCTCATCCACAAAATATTAAGCAATGAAAGAATACAAATATACAATCAACGGCAATAAGTATGAGGTTACTATTGCCGGCATAGAAGATAACATCGCAAACGTCATAGTTAATGGCGAGGAATATAAAGTTGAAATGGAGAAAGAGCCGGAACCTGAAAAGAAGAAAGTTGTAGTAAAACCTGTGGCTCAACCGACTCCAGAAACCGCAACTGGACACAGCGCAAAAGTAAATCTCAATAATGCAGTAAAGTCACCTTTACCTGGAGTTATAACCGAAATAAAGGTAGCTGTTGGAGATGAAGTTAAAGCCGGTGACACAGTTGTTGTACTCGAAGCGATGAAAATGGCCAACAATCTTGATGCCGAACGAGGCGGAAAAGTTACGGCTGTACTTGTAAGCGAAGGTGAAAGTGTCATGGAATTGAATGGAGATAAATAAATATTATTTTCCAATTCAAAAGACAGAACACTATAGCAATTTCATAAAACAATAAAAGATAGTGTAGCACTA
>ENA-ORSJ01000628-ORSJ01000628.1-human-gut-metagenome-genome-assembly--contig:-NODE-628-length-36699-cov-7.977977_pt1 | contig 36699 bp, 22 predicted proteins | sample MGYA00242191_ERZ509158 | MGnify/ENA primary metagenome ERZ509158 (study PRJEB26280, sample SAMEA2338623) | human gut metagenome | biome: human gut; feature: human-associated habitat; material: faeces...
GTTGCGAGGTCTGCGAAGCAGGAAGCCCATTGGCTTTAGACAATGGGTAGTTCACTATGATATTATCCTGTACAGAAACATCTGCTCCGCATTCTACGAAATATTTTACCACCTCTGTATAGCCGTTTATTCCAGCCTGTATGAAGAGATTATTTGCCATTTCGTAAATAGTGGTTTCGTTCTCAGCCAGGAAATGCATTTTCTTAACATTCTCATCTAAATTGGAATCGTAGATTTCTGTATTTGCGTATTTATATTTTCCACTGTTTTGTATCAGAAGATTTACAATATCAAGATTCTGCTTTTGAATTGCTTTCCAAATGGCTATGTCATTTTTCTCATCCAAAGATATTCCGTTCTCAATCAGGAACTTTACTATTTCTGTGTTGTTTTTTTCTATTGCATCAAACAGAAGCATTGAATTCATAGTGTCATTTTCCAATGAGTCAACCACATTTTCTTCTTTATCTGAAATTTCATCCTCTTCTAATGATTGGAAATATTTTATAACCCTTTCTTTTCTTTGTTTTATGGCTTCCTTTAATGCTGCATCATTGTCAGCATGAATATCTGCACCATGTTCTACCAGATATTTTACAATATATATATTTCCCCAGCCTGCTGCCATTTTCAACGCTGCATCATTATCAGCATGAATATCCGCACCATGCTCTAACAGGCATTTCATGGTGTCTGTTTTTCTGTATTTTACAGCAGTTCTAAGTGCTTCATCGTTTTCGGCATGAATATTTGCACCATGTTCTAACAGATACTCAACCGTATCTGTCTTCCCCCAATTAGTTGCTCCTCGCAAAGCTAAATCATTTTCCGAATTAATATCAGCCCCATTTTCTAATAAAAAGCTAACAATATCTAAATAGCCATAGGATGCAGCATCACAGAAAGCACGATTTTTAAATATCTGTATGTCTGCCCCGTTATTTAACAGGTATTCTACAATATCTAAATGGTCGTTTATAGCTGCTGCTCTAAGAGCATTAGGATTTTTTGCTCCATTCTCTACCAAATATTTTACAATATGCAGATGTCCAAATCGAGCAGCTTGATAAAGGCTCCTGTCTCTGTCTTTGTGAATATCTACACCATGATTATTTAAGTAGCGGACCATTTCAAGGTCTCCGTTATATATATAGTAATCCAATGTATCATTAACATACTTTTTTTGTGTATTCCTATTTTGCTTTGTGTCTGTACTATTGTTATTAATGTAAATCCTGGCTCCCTTTTTTATCAAATACTTTACGATATCCATATGATTATATTTTGTTGCCAAGGGCAGCAGTTCCAGCTTGTTTAAATCATAAATTCCTTGTTCCACAAAAAAGCGAACCACTTTTAAGTTTCCGACTTGTACAGCTCGTTTTAAAGCAGTTTCCCTAGATACCGTAGGTGGTTCAATGCATTTAATCAGGCTGAGAATTAATTCAATTTCTCCAAATTCTATTGCCTTATCAAGAGCAAATAAGTAATTTGCATAAACGAATTTATCTCCATTTTTATTTATCTCTATTTTATTATACGGATTACTTTTGGACTTTTTCTCGCTGATTATATTGTTTTGATTCTTTTGGGAATAGTTTTTTACAATTGGATTTGTGCTTTTATTCGTTTTTGTCAATCTGGAGGAATTTGGTGATAATAATTTTATAAAATCTTCAAATTCAATCCTTTCTTCGTTCAGTAAAATCATATTTTCCCTGTGTGATGTTGCTAGAAGCAAAAGCAACATACTTCCTTTCTTTTTTATTTCGTGGTTTAATACATTTAGATACTATGTAGATGTTTTTTCAGTTTTTCTAGCTGTTCTTTTGTCAAGTCTGTTGATTTCATAATTTCTTCATCTGACTTTCCAGCCAAAATCATCTTTGTTGCTTTGACACCTTTTTCCAGGTTTTCTTCTACTGGTCCATACTCCTTTTCCAGCAGTGAGAATTTTTCTTCTGGCTTCATCTCTGTAGAAAAATTCTTCCGAGAGCCATGGTTATAGAGTGCCTGTGGCACGATACGATTTCGGATATTTTTTATATCTTGTCACAGGAAGGGAGAAGGGGACTGTCAATAGTAGCTCCCTTCTCCCTTGTTTTTATAGGTTTCTTTGTTCTACTCCGTATTCATAAATTGTATCACTTGGTATATCTATCATATCATTCCAGAATACACAAGTACGACTTTCATCCACTTGGGCTTGCTTAAACAAACCATGAATTGTTTTCAGGTCCTGATAACTTGGTATAGATTCAATATCTTCTCCAACATTATAAAGGACATTTTTTCCATCATCAAAAACAACTTGCAGCATAAACCCGTCTATAGGCTTTATGTTTTTTATTTTAGGAATCATTCAACGACACCTCCTCGTTTTTAAGAAACACCTTTTTATAATGGTGGTAATTTCCTTAAATTCTGACTATTCCACATATCAAGAAGTTCATTTTGGTTTTGTTTCATCCAATCCCGAACCATTTCTTGTGCTCTTTTTGGTAAGTCCCCTTCTGTCATCTCCAATGTTTTGAGGTCAAAAATTCCTACATACTCACCATACAAAGCATGTAAATGACTCGGTTCATGCTCCTTTGGCTTAAAAAACATTTTTATTACAATTCCATAGAATCTGCTAATTTCCGGCATTTCACATCCTCCTCTTTTTGGTCCATTGGTTTTCTCCTTCCATTATATCATAATTTGCTCGTATTTGTGTATCTTCCTTTTCCCTCCTTGCCGTATAAGATATCTATAAAAACAGCAGAGGTATTTAGATACCCCGCTGGAATGTTCAACAGGGTATCTTCCTGTATTTTCTTACTAAAAAAAGGCAGACTGCACCTGATGCAATTTACCTTTTACTCCTTCAAACTTAAAAAATAGACTTTATATCTGTATTATAACAGGAATCTTCCTGGATAGCAAGATTTAACGTATCAGATAGCTTCGCTATCCTTCTCAGGATGGAATCCTGAGAGCCATGGTTGTAGAGTGCCTACGGCACGATACGTTTAGAATATCCTCAACGCCCGTCTCGGAAAGTAAAAAGAGGAGCTGCCAATGGCAACTCCCCTCTCTTTTTAACTAAGCTCGTCCGTCTTAAAAACATTGTAACCTTCATAGTGATAGCTTGCATCAATGCCTTTCATGTACACTGTACGGTCATCAATCTTATCTGTAAGTGCATTTTTTAAAAGGAATTTGATTTCAATGTCCTTAATCGGACTTCTTTCCATAGCCAAAAGATAATCTTCTTTATCTACCTGGCTCCAATCCACAACTTGTCCAATTTCTTTTTTCAGCATTGCATCTAACCAGATGCGGGTACTTCTTCCGTTTCCCTCTCGAAACGGATGCGCTACATTCATTTCCACATATTTTTCGATAATTTCATCGAAATTACTTTGTGGCATATGGTCTATATTTTCGAGAGCTGTTTGTAAATACATTAATGGAGCAAATCGAAAATTTCCTTTTGCTATATTGACAGTCCGGAGCTGTCCGGCAAAATCATAAATATCATCAAACAAATATTTATGAATCTTTGCAAGTCCCGCAAAGGTCCCCACTTCAAATGTATCAAGTAATCCCTTTTCAAAGAGTTCAGCAGCTTTCTTTTTACTGAGTTTTTCTTCCAATCTGGCTAATTCTGCGGATTCTTGAATTCCCAATTTGTTCGCTAATGCCATTCTGAATCCCTCCTACTTCGTTATCATATCACATTTCATCTGTTTTGCACATAATTTTCATTATCTCTGCATCATCTGTAGACAGCACAAAATTTCGCATTCGCTTCCCTCAGAAGCAGCCATTGCTTCTAAATAAAACGCCATTGCTTCTGCTCTGCTTTCCCATGTTTCAGTGTTACCATAACATGTTACAACAACAGGGTCATTCTTTTTATTTGATTCACTCATTATTTTCTCCTTACCAAGTAACTCTTTTTCCTAAAAATTTGGCAGTTCCATGAAATGGCACATCGGGTTCCCCATCAAACTCATTGTTTAAGGCTGAATATAGACTAGCCGGAACATGTGCTCTTGGGTCTGTATCTTTCCACAGTTTCCCATTTTCATCTTGATATACGGGTCTTGACCAACTATCCATTCCTAAATACTTCATCGAAACCTTTTTCATTTTCATATACTTACACTCCTCTACTTTCGGTCATGAACCATAATGTATTCTTCTCCAAACGCCCAATGAAATCCGAGTTTTTCATAGAAATAACTCAGAGCATCATCAAGTAAAGCAAGAAAAACAGGTTCATTCTCTTCTTCTTGTCTTCTTTCTATGACTGTTTTCACCAGTAATAATGCATATCCATTTTTACGATATTCCTTTTTAATAAAAACGTCACTTAATAAAAGTGCATCATCTGAATACATTGGATGCAGCATAAGTACATCTTCCATTGCATCCGCATACCCCAGGGTACAATAACCTATTAAGGTTTCTCCTAAAAAAATCCCCCATGAGTAATCATTTTCTTCGCATCCTTCCAGGTCCTTTACTACTTGAGAAACATTATTTTCTGACAATACATCTAATTCTTTTGCACTTTCATAATCTGCAAAAGTCAGTGGTCTTACAACAGGTATTTCGATTTGCAAGAATGCATCTGGACAATCCGTTTGTGCTTGATTCCTGATGGTTTTATAGAAATAACTGTTCTTCCCTAATGGTTTTTCTTCTGTTTCATACATTGGCATATGCATAATAGTTCCGTTAAATGTCGGGATGTCATTTTTTCTATCCAGCTGTACTTCAACCGTTCCGTAAAGTTCTCCATCTACATCATATAAAAGATAATCTATGGATTTTTCTATAAGCTTCAACTGAATACCATCAATTTTTGAAACGCCAGACAGCATTACCATTGCGGTAACATCTCCGTCACCATCAATTCTGTCCAATGATAAAAGTGCTTTTTTCGCCTTGTTTGAAACATCTTTCAAAACTGTTGCATTTGTGGCTACTCGAACATGATAATCCTGTATATACAGGGAATCCGAATCTCCACTAACAAAAACTCTTTCGCCTTCTTTGAATTTCATTTTTCTCTCCTTTTTTGATTTTGATTTGTTCTTTCCGGTTGGATAAGTACTACCCTCCTTTTTGTTCAATTTCAGTTTTCAAGCGCAAAAAAGCCAGATGCAGAGATGAGTCTGCTTCTGACTTTATAAACCATTAAACTTGTTTGAAAAACTGTTATATATATAATACTCTATTTTTATTGTTTTGTCAATTTCTTTACATCCACTCCATTTTGAATTGCCGAAGAAATACTATTTAAGAAAATATAATTTTCCTTTACCTGTTCAGCATTTATTGGTGCTATGTTCGGAACCATTTTATTTTTATGATTCATGCTGTCCATGAAGTTATCAAAGCTGACTTCCGAACAAAATATCCAAAAATTGTTATCTTTATATACTACATGAAAGCCTTCTTCTATATTTTTAAATGCATAATATTGTTTTTCCATTTTTTCCATAGTACGGTCCAATGTGCATTTATTTTTTATTTTATCATCAGGAAGCAAAATACATACTCCAAAGAAACTCGGCTGTTTTTCTTTGTTGTAAATAGAAAATTCATAGATATCTATGGTTTCATTCATCAGGCAGCCAAAGTAGTGCATCTCTTCTGCCCCTGTATCAACATGTTCTTTGTAAAATTCCATCAGTCCTGTTTTGACATCTGTTTTGTTTTCATACACATATTGAAACTGTGGATATAATACAGGCATGATTCTATTTCTTAACCATTGAATATGTAATGCTTCTTTCTGACTTTGATTTTCCTCTGTAGTAAACATAATTATGATTGTAGCCACAAAAAGAATAATGATTGGCAGCCACAATCCAGCAGTTGAGGTCTTGAGTCCATATTTTCCTGATGCCACCAAAAAAAACCATAGCAATTCTAGTAAAAAGAAAAAAAGAAGAATTCCCATCCGTTTTTGCTTTCTCTTTTTTTTCATTTCTGGGCTTTTAAATGAGTGATTATAAGCCTGTACACTCAATTCACATTTCTCCCATTTTTCATCAAAACCTAATTCTTTATCCATTGTATTTCCTCATATCTTACCTGACTTGCTGTTTAATTTTTACAAGTAACTCTTTTGCTGCTGCATCTTTTTCAGAGATACTTTTTATGCCAGGAAATGTCGAATAATAAGGATTAACTCTTCCTCTTACTTTGTCCGGATGAGCTGCGAGCAATTTTAATAAATCGAGAATAACTTCTCTGCATCTGCCTTCTCGCATCATGGAGATATGCAGTAGGTTCCTATCTATATTTTCGATTTTTGAAAGATGATTGTAGATATCTTCCATTGTATCATAGATGTAATATCTTAAAATAGCATCCATATAATAATGTGCTTCACAGCGCATGGATTTTAAATTTTTATCAGCCGGAATGCTTTTGGGAATGAGTTTACCATTTTGGTTTTCTTTTACCTTCAATGAGCATGTGCATGTTTTATTGTAATGCTCACATACGCATAAAAGTTTCTCTGCATTGATAGAGTCCGGTGAATAGTCTCCAATTTTTCTGATTACCATTTTTCCCCCACAATAAGGACATTTTTGTGGTATTTCAAGATTGTAATAGGAGTTTATCTGTTTTTGAACAGCTCTTAATTGCTTTTTGCTTTTTGACTCGTTTTTTTTATATATCATTGACCATAAGTTCTCCTCTCTGCTATATCTATAGATAACAATAATCTATAGTTCGATGAACTGTCAACCCTTATAATTTATTAAGTTTACTTTAAGGAAAAGGTATCAAAATTAGAGAAAAACTGATGATTTTGTATGTTATGTAGTCATTTGTTCATCAATTCAATAAAAGTGTCTTTTGTTTTCTTCCCAGCGGCGTTTAAAAATATATATTCCTTTTTTCCAATTTTGACAATTACACTGTTTTTCCCAGCTAGTCTTATTTTTGTTTTAAGGTCAACCTCATACAAATCCGGAAATAATTCGTCCATTTCCTCTTTATATTGTATGAGATATTTTTTTCTTGTAGATTTAAGAAGATTTTTTACCTGATTCGTTTTGAGTTCTAATGCATCCGCAATATCTTTGCAGTCAATTCCAAATAACAACATATAAAGGAAGAGTCTTTGATTGGTGTAATAATTAATATCATATGGAAAGTAAGAGTTTAAATCTTCTCCAATTATATTTATCAGACCTTCTAAATAGGGAAGACATGGAGATAACCCTCCTTCAATTCTTACATACATGCCTCTGGAGATTCCTAGTCTATTTGCAACCTCTTCCTGTGTGATGTTTTTTTCTTTTCGAAGTGTTCGAATATAATCAACAAGACCTGATTCATCATAATTTTTTTTCATTTCATGTTTCTCCTGTTATTTTGTCTGCTTATCTTTTGGTAAATCAGCGAGAAACTGTAGGTGTTTTAAAAAAAGGAGGGGGAAAGGTATCCCCCTCCTCAATTACAGTTCTGTTTTATTCTTCCTCACGTTTTTTCTTTTTCGTTTTGTAAGAATAAACGCAGAAACCGGATACTGCGAAAAGCAGTAATACTGTAACCGGGATGATTGGCGAGTCATCTCCAGTTCGTGGTCTCAGCTTCGATATATCCGGATTATTATACCAGATAATCGGAGCTGCATTGGTATAGAACTTTGTAATGCTTACATATCGTTTTTCTGGTGACAGAATGTAACCTTCTGGTGCTCCTGTCTCCATGATGTAGTAATCTCCATGAAGAACCTGTCTAAACTCTGCATAGCCTTCCGGTCCAGATGTGGCAGTTGCCACAGGTGTTCCGTCCATCGTATACATTGTAAATACTGCACCTTCCAGTGGTTCAAGAGTTGCTATGTCAAGTTTGCTGATGGCAACGACTGCAAAATCATCAACCATATTTACAGCATTTCCACTTCCACCCTCTTCTAAGCCTTTTGAGGATACCTTGATTGGGTATTTCATTGGGTTCAGCGAGTATCCGGATGGAGAGGAAATCTCCTGTACATAATAACTTCCGGCAGACAGATACAGGGTTAATTTTCCATCACTGCCTGTTGTTCCGCTTGTTACCAAATGTCCACCTTCTGTGTAGACACCGTACTCCGCTCCTGGAACGAACTCATTGTTTACATTACGTTTGATAAGTTCAATCGGATACTTGGACGGTTTGGATGGTCTGCTGCCACCTCCACCGCCACCACCACTGCCACCGCCAGAAGGCTTTCTTTCATCCTTCATGACTACAGTGTTGACTGAACCATCTCTATTGACTGTGAATGTGATGCTCTCAGCTACTAAATAGCCGTTTGGTGCTGTTGTCTCGATAAGAGTGTATTCCTGACCCGCAATCAATTTTCCGGTGATTTCATGAGGTTTATCTGTAGAAACCCATTCCTCAATCACGTTTCCGGCTTTATCCTTGATTTGCAGATGTGCGCCAGGAAGCTCCTTGTCTGTTGTGATGTCAACCTTGCTGATTACAACCTTTGTAGGTTTGTCTTCCATAACTACAGTTGTAATCGAGCCGTCTTTGTTTACAGTGAACTTGATATCTTCTGCATAACCGTATCCGTCCGGAGCACCTTCCTCAATCATGGTGTACTCTTCGCCAGCAATCAGTTCGCCAACGATTTCATGTGGCTTGTCTGTGGAAATCCACTCATCCACGATGTTACCGTCTTTGTCCTTGATGACAATATGAGCACCCGGAAGTTCTTCTCCAGTTGTGATGTCGGTCTTTGTGATGGTTACATGAGTCGGCTTATCTTCCATTACCACCTTATCAATTGTTCCATCCAGACTGACTGTGAACTTAATCTCTGCTGAGTAAGCATATCCATCCGGAGGTCCAACCTCAATCATGGTGTATTCTTCGCCAGCAATCAGCTTTCCAACAATCTCATGTGGCTCTGTGGTAGATATCCATTCTTCTACTACCTTGCCATCCTTATCTTTGATAACGATGTGTGCGCCAGGTAATTCTTCTCCGGTTGTAATGTCAGTTTTGTGGAATACCACATGGGTCTTCTTGTCTTCCATTACTACCTTGTCTACAGTTCCGTCTTCGTTTACAGTGAACTTAATTTCTTCTGCATAACCGTATCCATCTGGAGCACCTTCCTCAATCATGGTGTATTCCTCACCCGGAGTCAGTTTTCCTGTGATGATGTGCGGTTCTGTTGTGGATGTCCACTCATCAATGACTTTACCATTCTTGTCCTTGATGACGATATGTGCGCCCGGAAGTTCTTCTCCGGTTGTAATATCAGTCTTGCTTAAAGAAACATGGGTTTCTTTATCATAACCGCCAATGCTGTCGATAGAAGCGTTTTCGTTCAGTGTAAACTGAATCTTGTTGCTTTCACGGCTCTCTCCATCTGTGAAGTTTGTTGTCTCAATTAAGAGATACTTTCCTCCCTTAACGAAGAGTTCACGTTCTGAGGTATCCTTTACATTTCGTGTAAATACTGCAAATGCTCCGGTGTCCTCTGCTGCAACGCCTTCTGTGTTACGTTCCGTAAATACTTTCTGAGTTTCATCAGGAATTCGCTCAACTTTGTATTTTACGTTTTTGTAAATGTTGCCAGGATTAATGACGATGTATTCATTGCCAGCTAGGGTAATGATGTCACCACTTCTCATTTCTCCGGTTCTGCTGCCTGTGTACTGATAGATACCATTTAACTCAGCACCAAGCTCGCTGTAGAGTCTGATACGGAAGTTGGAGGTTTCTCCGGCATACATTTCTTTACCGGAGCCTGTCAGCTCGTTATATACAGTCAGTTTGTTCGGCTGCATGATAGGTGCAAACTTGCTGGTGCTGAATGTCTTTGTATTAAAGGAGATTTCAGCATCTACGCTTATGGTTTCCTGAGACCTATCATCTACCTGTGTGTCAAAGGTTACATATCCGCTTGTGGAAGGAGCAACATCCTTCACTACCCATGTAATGGTATCTCCGGATACTGTGCCACCGTCCTCTGCGTTAAGAATCAGTGCATTGTTTACTTTTGCCTTTACTGTAATATCTGTCTTGATATTCGCTGTATTGACATAAGCAATCGTGTTAATTACTACCTGTTTCGGGTCCAGAACATCTCCATTGACTCCGTTGCGGTTTTTAATCGTTACCTTCGGATTCTCCGGATTTACATTGTTTTTGATGGTCTTGTAATTTACAAAGGAGTTTGGAGTAAAGTGCTCAATCTCTGTACCATCAGCCCAGTAAAGGGTCAGGTTCGTAGAACCAACCTGTCTGGAATCCACAACGTATTCGCCACTTTCATTGAAGTTCACACGCTTGGTGGTCTTTTCTGTGGCTGTTCTGCTTCCGTCAGAGTAACAGGTGTACTCTGTGAAGGTATAAACCTCCCCGCCTGTTAATCCATCTGTATTTAAGATGGTGTGCGGATTTCCGTCAGAAGTCCAAGAAGCAACTTCCTGTCCGGATTTGTCAGTTACTACCATTTCAACCTTGGATACATACCTACCAGTCAGTGTTACAGATTCAATGGAATCAATGTCCAGATTGTCTGTGTCAAGATACTGGCTTTCTGGTGTGATGTAGTTGACTGTGATAGTATTCAGTTTATTGGTTACACTCTGAATGCTTCTGCCGTTTTCGGAAATCGTGAAGACGATAGGCTTCATGAGGTTATATCCCTCCGGAGCCTTTAACTCCTTGAGCAGATAGCTCTTTCCGGCTACTAAGCCTTCAATCATGTGTCTTGGCTCATCTTTTGATGTAGTCCAGGTATCCAGTGCCTTTGTCTCATCATAGATGTAATTATCTTCGGCATCTTTGCCTTCTACTTCATAGACTGCCAGGACAGCTCCTTCGATGAATGCTCCTTCAATTCCATCATCTTCCAGATGTGTGAAATCTCTCTTCTCAATGTAAATCTTGGTCTTTTCGTTCTTAACAGTTACGTTCTCCGTTGCGAACTCACCATACTGATAGGATACTCCACCCTTATCTGGGTCAAACTGGAAGGACTTAATCACTGCACTTGCAGCAAATCCGTTCGGAGGATTCACCTCTCGAAGTTTGTAGGTGTACGGAACGATTGTTCCATCCTGTGTTACTTCTCCTACAGGAAGGTCTCTTACGGTCACAATACCGTTTGTGTCACTCACATGTTTCTCAAGTACGACATCTCCAGCCTTGTTGTATGCTTTCAGTTCAAATGTTACGCCCTTTAACGGAGCATCATTCATATCCGTCTTGCGAATAATCAGTTCTCCAAGGACTGGCTTATCAGACACACGCACAAACTTGATTTCCTCGCTACCAGTATATTCAATCTTCACTGGCTCAAAAGTTGTGTAGTAAGGCGGTGTTGAAAGCTCGGCTAAGTAGTATGTTCCATCTTTCAATCCGTGAATGGTATGTGGCTTTAAGTCTCCCTTCTCGCAACCATCCGGAATCAGACCATTTACAAAGTCTGTATCCGTGTAAGTCCCATCATTTCCAGATACCCATGTGGTAATCAGATGTGCTTCATCCTGTACGAATGTACCATCATCTGCTGCCTTGTAAAGTGCCAGTTTTGCACCCACGAGTTCATCTTCTTTTCCTTCGGATACCTTGGAAATTCTGATTGCGGTTGTTTCGTTGATGACTGAGTAGTACTGTACGTCTACCATATCCTTAACGGTAATGACGATGTTTTCTGCTTTCGCATATCCATCCGGTACAGTGGTCTCAACCAGTACATAGGTGGAATTGATTGGGAGATAATCAAATCTCCTGTGTCCATCTATGGTTGTGTATGCATTTGCATACTTGTTGATGGACGGAAGTTTCTTATAGTCGAACTTATAGTCAAACTGATAAGTTGTTCCGGTCCTGTCTGCGGACTCCTGATAAGCTGTAATTTCTATCTGCTTACCATCGTTTGTTTCAAACAGCATCGTTGCTGTGGTCGGGAATTTCGTAGCGGATGGTTTTCCGTCTACGATAGAGCCGTCAATCTGTGTATGGGATACATACGTTGCTGACTTCTCATTCGCCCACTTGATGATGTTCTCATTTTTCTTATTGGCATTGTATGCTGCAAGGAATCCCTGTTTGTCTTCCTCTGACATACCAGCCGGGAATGTTACAACATTGTTTGCTACCGTTACAAGTTTTCTGTCTTCCAGTACCCATGCATTATCATCTGTGGAACTTCTCTTTGCAGTACGTTCTACAGACCAACGAATGGCTGTACCTTCTGTTGTGCCATATTCTTTGTACATGGCTTCAAACTCGCTTCGGAAACCGGATTCCTTATCTTCTCCGGATGTGTTTGGATAGTCTTTCAGATTAATGACATCTGTATAATCTGTCATGTCATCACTCATCCAGGTATCCACTACATCAGCCGGATTGTAAGTTCCGTCTGCATTGCCTTTATAAAGGGTAAAGCCAGCTCCATTTAACAGTTCCTTGCCCTTGTCTGTCATTTCATGCTTGGCAACCTCTACCTTTGTATGGTCATCCTTCATGATAACAGTCTGGACTTCTGCGGTGTTGCTGATATAAACCTCTAACGGCTCTGCGGTTGCAAATCCATCCGGAGTCTCAAGTTCTTCTAACAGATAGTAGCCTTCCGATACACCTTCTAAATAGATAGGTGCAGCTTCCGTTGTCCACTTCGCTGTCAACTCCTTGATGCTGCTTACCATACTGTCTGTTGCATAGTAGGTAATCGGGTCCCCATTCGGATTCTCACGAACCAGATAGTAACCCTTCGGATAGGTAATAAAGTCTGCGGTATATACTTTCTTTGCTTTGTAAAGAGCAATGATTGCATCCGCTACCTGTCCGTATCCATAGCCATTCTTACCTTCAACGGTTGTACCTTCCTTTAATCCGGTCTCCATGTTGATGATGTCGAATGTCTGCTTGTCTGTACCGTCAATCTTGGAAATCTCAACTTTGGTGGTCTTATCTATCATGCTGGCGTGATGCATTACATCCGTTTCATTGACAGTGATACCTGTTGGCATTCCCTTTAAGTAGCCCTTCGGTACTTTTAACTCTTCCATGATGTAGTGTCCGACTGGTACTCGTTTGAGTACGTCAGGCTGTCCATCCATCGGAGTGGTGTCAAACGGGTCATTTGGAGTCTTGTCGGATGTTACCCAGGTGTTTTCCAGAATGTAGTTTTCTCCCTGTCTGTGCCAGAGATTCTTCTGTGTCTGGTGTTCCTTGGTTTCATCTCCATCAAATAACTCGTCATGGTCGTTGATTCTGTAAGCTGCATTGTTGTACTCTTCCAGATTGTCGGAATCCTGATATCTGACAAAGTCTCCGTTTCTGTCATAGAGTTCGGTTCCCTTATCATAGGTTTCGTCACTTCTCTGGTAGTAGTTTACAAGACCGTGTTCATCGTATGTCGGATTCAGTTCCTTGTTGAACGTACCATTGTTATCGTCCACCAGAACATCATCATTCATATTCTGACCGTTCTCATTCTTGTTTACGGTACTCTCCTTATGGCTTTCTTCTCCGGCAGCAGAGTCCCATGTTCCGGTAATGTAACCGGATTCGCTGTGTTCATAGTACGGTTTTTCTTCATTCGGAATGTCATGTCCGGAGTTATTGGTAACATCCACAATCTCATCCTCATGATAACCGTCTACGTTTTCTCCCAGAGTTGCAATTCTGGAAGTAGTAATCTTGTCTCTTGCGATAATGTTTCCAAACTCATCTCGGTGGATGTTGACAGCCCATACAAGGACTCTTTCGCTTCCGTCCGGTTTTTCTTCCGTAACGTATGCCATGCCTGTATACGGGTCTACCTTGGCATCACGGTTTCCATCTCGGTCAAGATGATATACCACTGTGCCTTCTCCAACCGTTATGGTCTTATTGATAGCGGAATAACTGATTTCATTGAAGTCTCCACCAACAAACTCTAAGTATGGGATTCCACCCTTAAATGCATAGATGGAATACTCGGTATCTGTCTTTGGATGATTCTTCTTATCAGATTCCAGTACATCAATGGATACCTTATCATGGTCTTTATTGTATCCGTACTTGATTTTCTTGCCATCTACATTATCAACGGAAATGACTTCCAGACTGTCAAGGTCGTAATACAGGATATCTGTATCCGGTCTTTCAATCGTCTCTGCTGTCCAGATGTTACCTTCTGCCTTAATCGGGTTCTGGTTCTTATCTACGCCAGCCGGATATTCAAGGACATATTCTTTGCCGTCTTCATCTTTTTCTTTTACGAATTCGACTTTATTTCCGGCATATCCCTGTTTTACATACATTCTGCTGATATTGTTGTCGGCAGTTCTTTCAATCACAAGACCTTCATATGCATGGTCCTGTGTGTCACCGGAAAGTTTGATTTCCAGTGCATCAAAGAGGGTCATGGTTGCTCCCGCAACATATCCGTTGGCATCGTCTGCGGTCTCAAGGGTCTTCGTCACGAAACCATATCCGGCAAATACCTTGCCCTCATAGGCTATCTCAACGTTTTCTCCAGCATTCTTTCTTTCTACCAGATATTCCAGAGTACCCTTCTTCCAAGCATACCCTAAATACTCTCCAGCTTCATTGTATGCGTACTCTAAATCCGGATTGTTTCCAATCTCTGCTAAAGTGCCGTCTACTCTTCCACTGACTTTGTATTTTACGGTCTTATCCGGTGTAGTGTTTGCTGTTCCCTGGCTGGACTCTTTGACTTTCTCAACAGTCAGCTTAATAGGAGCGTTTTCTACATTGACTCTTGCCACATTTACAATATCCTGTGGCTTGTTTCCATTGGTAGTCGGATTATCAGACGGGTACTCATACATGGCTGCAAGAACTCTTTCATCCTTATTCGCCTGTTTATAATATGTAACCTTGTCTGAATATACTTCTACAGCAATAGGTTTGCTTCTGGTGTAGCCAGATGGTGCTTTTGCTTCGCAGATTACATAGACACCCGCACCTAACGGCTGTGGTGTTTCAATATAACCTACTGTCTGGTTCTGGTAAACCAGATTGGTATTGGTCTCCTCATCCTTCATCTTTCCGTCAAGGACGGTTGAATAGGACTTGAATGCGACAGTCTGATTTCCTTCGGAATCTCCAAGGATAATCTTTTCAGGCTCTTCACAAATCGGAGTGCCAGCCGGAACAGTTCCCGTATAAAGATTTCCAGGTCCATATTCCTTTCCGGTCAGACGGTCTATGAAGGAGAATCGTCTTGCGATAGGCTTAATGTCTGTTGCACACATGGACTCTAAGAATTCCTTTGTTCCGGAAATCAGAGTGTCCTCTTCATAGAACATAACTTCGCCATTGCCATCCTTCGCATCATTTCGCTTTGCAGCATAGATGTTGAAGATTGCTCCATCATGAAGGATGTTTTCATGGGTTTCGGAATCCAGCTTCTCAAGTCTTAACTTTGTGGTAAAGAAACGGTTGCGGAATTTCGTGTAGTCATATCCCTTATAAGTGCTTTCGCCGTTTGCCTGTACTACTGCATCTGCTTCTTCATCCGCAGTGTCATTTGGTGCTACTACAGTCCACGGAACTAACATTGGTGCGTATTTGCCATCATAAGCAATCTGCTCGCCCTGCATGGTCTTTACGTTATCCTTATAGAAGAATCCCGGTCCGTTATCCTCTGTCTTTGTTCCACCTGTGTACTGTACTTCATTTGCCGTTCCCGCATTTTCTGCTACGGAACTGTATCTGTAGTATTTGGATACTCCAGTTCTACCACTCAAACCTTCTGTCAGATAGTAAGGAACATTTCCTGTCGTTCTGTCATCCTGTTCGTTGTAGTAGTTCTTGTACGGTTTGAATTCACTCTGGGTCAGTGCGAAGTAATCTCCGGCAGCAGCTCCCGTTACGCCATTATCAATGTTGTCAATATCCATTCCGTACTTGTAAACCTCGAAGTCACCTTCTGCATTTCTTCCCTTGATGAGATGAAGTGCTTCCTCATTAAATCGGATTTTGTACTTCTTCTCCATGTCTGGCTGTGTGATATTCGCATCATAATTATAATACGGATTAGTCACTTCCGGAGAAGCCTGTGCGCCATCGTGATTTTCATAAACAGAAGGAAGGATTACTTCTCTTGGCTTATCAATCTGATAGTGCTTATTCTTAAAGTCTTCTAAGTGGTCATATCTTGGCTGCTGCTCTACTACCACATATGTACCATAAGGCAGATACTGGGAGTTTGCAAAGTAGTAGCCTTCGCTGTCGTTTGCTGCATCTCCGTAGAGAGTATTTGCTGATAAGGTTGTTGTATCCTTATCCTTGCCACCGTTTTCTTCACTATCCCATTCGATGGAATAAATTTCATCCATATCATAGGAGAAGAATGGCTTCAAGTAGTTCTCTGCTTTGATGATTGCATTGCGGAGTGCTTCATCATACATTTCGTCTGAATAAGGAACACTTCCGTCTTTGTCTTCGTTCTCTGCTGGGTTGTTTGGTACTTTCTTGATTAATTTTGCAATTTCATCATCCAGATACCAGTCAATCGCAAACTGTCTTACCTTGTCAGAAACCTTCGCATTTTCAATGGTCTTGTCCGTGCGGTTTGCTGTGTTTCCGATAGGCTGCCATGAGGTGTAGGTCGGGTTTGCATCGTCCCACTTATCATTGTTTGCAACTGCTACCGCATCAAAGAACTTGTCGTAATTGTAAGCCTTGACCATTCTGGTAGAAGCATTATCTTCCATCTTGACTTCAATGGTCTCCAGAATAGAAGTATAACCATTATTCTGGTTTTCATTGATATATCCGTCTGTGTAGCTGTACAGAGCGTCATTGCTTACGATTGCATCTTCGGAATCCTTATAAAGCGGATTCGTCACATGAGTTACTTTGGTATAAATCTTGTTGACCAGTGCCGGGAACTTCTTATTTCCGTCAAGGACATCAATTTCATTTCCCAGTCTGTCTTGCCAGAGCACATTTCCGTCATTGTCACGATACAGGCGTTCCAGGTTTGACTTTAAGTAAACCTTGAAGCGGAAGTTATCCATCTTCTTGGCTGGAGAATTCTTTCCGAATAAACCGCCAAAGGTTTCTGTGAACCAGTCTTCGTGTACTTCTGTGTAAGAGTTTGTGTTATTGTAGGATTTTTCATCAATGTTCTTTGTAACTTTAATCTTCTGTGCAATAATACGCTCTTGCACCGGATTTGGTGAATTGTTTGTATTTCCATCTTCGATGAGGTCAAACATTCCACTGTAGACAAGTCTCTGATTCTTAATGTAAGACTCATCCTGATTAAAGTCCTCAGAGGTATGCACACTCGCACCCGCACCGGAAACTCGCATGATGTAAGCGGAGTTGCTGATAGTCTTTCCTACTTCATAGCCCCAAACATTGTTTTCGCCAATCTTGTCGATGTCAGCCTGTGTAAGCTGGGTTCTTCCATCGTCAATGGCAATCGTAAAGTGGGATGACTTCACGCCACCTAAATCAGCGTCTTTTGCGCCAGCATGTAAGGTGTACTGTTTGGAAATCGGGTCATAAACTACATAAGTGCTTCCTACCGGGTCTTTTACGGCTTCCTTAGACGGAACAACTGGAACCTTAGAGGTATTGGTAGTAGACTGTTCTACCTTCTGGTCCTCAAATTTCGGAACATAAACTTTTCTTCTGACTTTTTCATGTCCCACCCAGTTGCCATTTCCATCCTGATACCAGTAATCATACAGGGTATCTCCTGGAGCATAGCAGAGGTATTCTTCACCTGACATGGTTGACATAAGGTCTTCTGGCATTCCATTTTCATTAATTCTGAAATCTGGAGCAAAGACTACTTTTGCTTTGCCATTTGCACCCGGAATCTGAACAACCTGTACCTGGTCTCCTGTATACTTCCTTAATACATAGCGTTTGGTCTTTTCATTAAGTTTGAATAAGTATCCGGCAACTGCATTGCCTGTATCATCTAACTCATAAAGAGTTGTCTTCTTCGGACTCATTCCAACTACAATGGTTACTCTTGCAGTGTTTCCTGTCATCTGGATGCTCTGCAAACCACCATAAGTGTAAATGCGGTTTGCAATGTAATAATCCAGAATCGCATTGATAACGGATGCGTTGGTTGATACATTGCTTACATTGATAGTAACTTCTGGCATTCCATATGCACCACCACCTGTTGCTTCATCGTAAACTGGGAAATCTATCTGGGAATAAGAACCAGTTGCACTGTCTTTTGGTGTATCAATTCCCATGCTACGCATCATCTGTTCAAGTTCGTACTTCACATAGCGGAAGTTTGCGTCCTCGTCTTTATATGCTGCGTTATATTTTCCTGTATCAGATGGTTTTGCAGTTGTGCCTGTTGCTTTTTTTGCTTCAAATCCGACTCCAACATACGGAGAAGGAATCAGGGTTGCATTTGGATTTTTAATCGGGTTTCCATCAATATCTCTCTTCGGAGTTGTGGAATCTTCCGCTGTCATGTATAACGGCTCTTCTTTTGCATCTTCCCATGTTCCACCAACCGGAACCTGGATGATAACATCCTGAGTCTTTACATCGTCAAAGTAGAAGTCCGCTCCTTCTGGCAGTCCGTCAATAACAACATTGAATCCCTTTGTCGCATTGTTGGAACCTACCATGATATCAAAGAGGTTTTCCCTGTTTCCGTATGCTGCGTTTCCTTCCGGGAATGTTACGACATGTTTCATCTTCTCTTTTATCCAAGCACTTCCTTCTGGATGTGTTTTGGAATCGTCAGTGTCTCCGTAATCATTCCGGTTATCATCAGTTGGGTTGGTTACTTCCATATCCTTACCTGTGATGGAAAGCTCAAAGCCTTCGGAACGGGTAAGCTCTTTAATATAGTAGTTTCCAAGAATCAGAGGTCTACCTATCCAGTAGTCTCCATTTGTGGTTACGTTGTCTTTGTAGATTCTTCCGGTCTCTTCCTCATCGTATTCTTTCCTATAAGTATCTGCATCATACAGGTTCTTCGGATATTCCTTTCCGGTATATTCGATTTTTCCTTCCTTATAGTTATAAATGCTATGCGGTTTCTCTGTAATGGTAAGGAATGAGCCATCTCCGTTCTTGTCCGTTGTGGCAACCGCCACAAGGTCATTGGCATCAAAGATAATTCCTGTTCCTTTGACTACATTTCCAGAATCGTCTCTCTGTGTATCCGGTCCATAGATATCATCCGCTGCGAACAGTCCGTATACAGCACCCTCTAAGGTTGAGTCACCCTGAGTATCGCCATATGCATCATAGTCTGGATTTTCTCCGGCAGCCAGTTGCATATCTTTCTTGTTAAAGTGAATTTGTCCTGGTACACGGTGGTCATAAACTTTAAAGCTATGTCCAATATTGTCAGCGGGTCCTTTATCGACTTCCGGCTGAGAATCAACGATTGCCCCATCAAGGTCAATGTATCCACCCGCAGCTTCATAGAATTTGCCTGGGTCTGTTTTTTCAAGTGTAAAGGTAACACCTTCACGCTCATAATCATAGGATGTCCTCTGCGGTCTGTCTGTATTGGACGGCGTTGCTTCATCTTCATCTAAGAGTCTGTCTTCGTCAATGATGATATCATCTTCTGCAATAATATCTTCATCTGCGATAGTCTCATCCTCTAAGACGTTGTCCGGTTTACTGGTTTCTATCTCCGGTTTTCCCGGTTCGCTCTCTTCTGCTACAGGAGCTTTTGTCTCGGCAACTGTAGGTTCTACCTTTTCAGGTTTGCTCTCTTCCGGTTTTTCCGGTTTTGTTGCTTCTGTCTCAGCTTCCGTTTCGGCAGCAGTAGGTTCTTCCCTTTCAGGTTTATTCTCTTCTGCTATAGTTTCTTCCGGAATAGCTTCTTCTGGTTTTTTTGCAGATACCAATGGAACTTTTCTCGGAGAAACAGAAATGCTGATTTCTTTCGATTCTTCGGTTACTTCTTCCTTGACCTGTTCCTTGTTAGATTCAGTCTCGGCTTTTGCTTCTGTCTCAGCTTCCGTTTCGGCAGCAGTAGGTTCTTCTTTCTCAGGCTTGGTTTCTTCTACTGGTTTTGTTTCTGCTGGCGTAGGTGCTGTTGGCTCCTCCGTCTCAGGAACTGTAGGCTCTACCTTTTCCGGTTTGGTTTCTTCTGCCTGACTTTCAGTTTCCTCTACTGGCTTGGTCTCCTCTGTTGTCGAATTAACTACATCGTCAATCAGGAATTCTTCATCAACATATTCTGCATCAGAAGGAGTTGCTTCTTCAACTTCGTCATACTCTGCAACAATATTGATTTCGAATTTGTTTTCTTCTACAAACTTATCCGGAAGACCAACAAAGTTGCGTAATGCATTGACTATCTGTTCGCCCCAGGAAAGTTCATATTTTTCAGTAAGATACAATCTGCTTTCAGTGTTTGAATCAGAAGATTTCTTTCTACGGCTTCCCATGAAAACTCTTGCATTTTCTGTTTCACCTTCTTCTCCACCTTCTTCATCCTTGTTTCCTCCACCAAGAGAACTATCTGCTTTTCCTTCTACAATAATATCTGCATTACTGCATTCGGTCCACTCAGCTTCCTTTTCTGCTTCGGAAGAAGCAATGGTTACAATTTCAATAGGAACATCATCCGGATGTCCGTTTGGTCCATGAATGATATATCCATATCGTGGGTCAACCTCTCTAAAGGTGTAGGAATATCTCAGATTAATGAAATTCTCATATGCCTGGTCTCTGGCTGTTTTACATCCAGAGCCTTCAAATGCTTCTGCTTCGGATGGTTCGGTTTCAGAGCCACATTCCCAGTGATGGAATGTTCCATTGCTGTCAGCAGCAGCCTGGGCGCATTCGTCAACGGCTGCTTGCCACTCTTCCATTAACTGAGCATATTCATCCGCTGCTTCTTCATCTGCTTCGGCATCTCCACTACTTTCTGGTTCTGGTGGAATCGGATGTCCGTCACAGTATTTGTGTGCAAAATCATAGAAACGTTCATCGTCATGGCTAATATATCCATTTTCATCCGTTTCCATGTCCTCTTCAAAAATCAACCAGTTATCCCATGTGGTCGGGTCTTCTCGCATTTTACTTTCTACGAGCTTACCATCCGTTTCATCATCAGTGCCAATCTGGTCCTTATCCGGGAAGGCTTCCAATACTTGCCAAATAGAATCTTTCAGAGGATGTCCGGTTTCGTAATCATATTTTGTGAGGTCTACTTTATAGTGGCTTTCAAAGGTTTCCTTATGTTCGTAAATCTTTACAGAAATTGTGTCACCTTCACCTAAACCACTACCTCCACCACCCGGAGTTGGTTCCTGTGGCTCTTGTGGCTTCCATTTGGTTGTCATGTAGAACTCAGGATATGTTACTTTCACTTTACCAAATGCACGGTAAAACGGCTGAGACTCTTTGTTCTTTGCATCATCAGTCTCGAAATATTCAATTAATCCAGTTACATTTAATACCTTAAATATTTCAGGATTATATTTAACTTTGAAAATAACTTCTCCCTTTTCCAAAGATGCAACTGGATATTTTGTATCCGGGTCGATAACTGTCCATGTAAATGAGTAATCATCATATGTGATTTGAATTGGATATTCTCTATCTCCCGCTGGTCCTGAAACCTTAACTGGAAAGCCTTCTATGGTACAGTATTTTCTAAATGTAGCCCAATCTTGTAATCCAGCCATATCATAAAGTTTTTTGGCATCAAATTCTCCAGGACCAGATTTTAAATAATCCATAGAAATAGCATCTTCTGGTGTTCCATACTTGCTGACGGAATTAAAAATATCTTGAGGAGATTTACAACCAGCCGGAATATTTTCCAACTTCATAAAGCCATCATGTGCCATGTCTTCAACTATGGAACTTCCACCATTTTCTTTTCCATGAGACCAAGCAACTTCCTTGGCTACTTTTGTGCTTCCCGCAAGTGGTGTTCTAAAATACTCTTCTATAGAATGGTCATCAAATTCTTTATGGATTCCCGTATAGTTTCCATACGTTAGCATATACGCCCAAAACAGACGTTTATGTTCGATGGAACCCTCCGAATAACTGACATCATTATCAGTTTTATAATAGTCATACTCAGATTTGGCACTGGCTCCCTTTTTCATACAAAGGAAATCCGTCTTTACCTTCTGGTTATCCATTGTACCCTTAATATCATAATGACCGTCACCACTGGTTGACGTATCAAATTTCATATGAAAGGCATAAGCCGTCAAGATATCAGGGGGCAGATGGGGAATTACAGACATGCTGAGAGTGACTGTGGATAGAAACAGTGCCAACCCTCGTTTCAATCGTCCCTTTTTCATAAGTACCTCCATGTTTCATTGTTTTTATTTTAATAAAAACTTTGGCTTTTGGGTGCTTTTGGCACGATACGTTTCTACGATGTATTATGATACACTTTCTTTTTCATATAAATTCCTCCATGTATTTTTAGTTTATATATAAAAACGCTATTGCGTTGTTGGCTGTAGAGTGTCTATGGCACGATACGTTTTATTCTATATAATCTGTGTACAAGCTCACTGTGGTCAGTTCATCTCCTAGAAACAGGACATAGATTCCCATTGTTTCATTTTCATTTAAGTATAACTTATACGCTGCTTCATCTTCGTCAACATACGTCTCATTTAATAATGCAGCAACTTCCTCTCTTGTAGAATCTGCGTTAATTCCTCCATAAAATGTAACATTTTGTCCACCACATGACCTCCGGTCCCAAGTGAAAGACATAATATCTCCTTCTGCTATATCAATATCATCATCACTTCTGTTCTGGCTGATTTCCACTGCAAAGAAACTGTTCTCTCCTTCCTTCCAACAGGCACTTCCTCCTGTTCGCTCCCTTTTATATATTGTATCTAAATAGGTAGACTGAACATCAAACCCCGCATCTACAAATTCCTTGTAGCTGATTGGGAGTTTTAAGGTTTTTCCATCAATTGTGATTTCATTATAATGTTCTTTGAAATCCTCGCTGATGCTACTGTTTTTTGTTTCCTGTACAGAGTCCTTCTCAGTTTCCTCTACGGTCTCTTTATCCGACTTCTCTGACAGTGCAGATTCTGTAACTGTCTCCTGTATAATTGTATTTTCAGTAGATGGCTTTTCTTCTTTTGCACATCCACAAAGAGATGCAACCAGTAAAGCTGTCAGCAAAATCACTTTGTTCTTTTTCATAATCTTCTCTCCTTTGGCTTTATAAGTACTTTCAGCACGATACGTTTCGAGAATCACTCGAAACAAGACGTATCGGATAGCTTCTCTATCCTTCTCAGAAGGGACTTCTGAGAGCCACTGTTACTAATTGTCTGTGGCGTAATATGCTTGGAAATTAAACTTCAAATTGACCAGAATTTGCATTATACCACTCTGTTCCATTTGGAAGGTGAAGACGTTTTATGGGATTGATTCTTTTTGGATTCCCACGAGTAAGTTTTAAAGTCGTAAATTTATAACCGTTAAAATCATTTTCTTCTAAATAGCAAGCAGCATGTATAAGTTCTTTTTTATCATCTTTATGGAAGTCAATAACAAAGCTATACTGTATGAAATCTTTCTTATTAAATAGAACCGGAAAACAGGCTTTTGCATAAGTCCAATCAATCAAGTAATCCGAATAGAGCTGTTCGCCAACTTCATCATAAAGCCAAAGCTGCATGAAGTATTCTGAGTCCTCTATGGTTTCTTTTGGCTTTTCAATTAAAGAATCAAAAGAAGGATAATGTTCTAAATATAACTGAAAAGCTGAATAACATAACTCTTCTAACTCTTCTTTCAAGGAACCATCAAAATATTTTATTGTAGTTTTCAATTCTCCATTAGATAGTGTTTTGTAAATAGAATTTTTTTCAAAAGCAAATTCATGTTTTGATGGGTCTGGATATTTCATGAAAACACTGAATTTTTTGTTTGATTTCAATTCAAGTGTTTTCATATTCTGTTCTATTTTTTTCTTTAAGTTGTATTTCATATGTCTTCTTTATACCTTAACCATTCCATAAGATGTGCATTGAGTAGGTTTATTATTAGAATTATCCCACCACTGAAAATTTTCTTTTAAAATATCCAGAGCATCTTCACAAGTAATCATCTCTGGGTATTGTTCCAATCTGGAATAGAGATAACATTCATGTAATTCATATGTCACCTTACAGTCTGTTCTATGTAATGGAGTCATTTGATAAAGATGCTCTTTATCTATGTTACAGTTAAATTCTCTGGCAGGTTGTTCTTCCTGTTTGAAGAAAATTTCCTCCCCTGTTTTGGAATCAAAATATCTGTAAAGAAAGTATAAAGCCAAGGCTTCAATATGTTTTCCTTTATATTCAAATCCCTGTAGTGGTCTCGGTAAAAACAATGCTTCATATGTGATTCTATATTGATTCATGTGTCTTCTTTTGGTTGTGAAGTTTCTTCGAACATAATGCACTTTAAAATTTTATCCCATAGGCTCCGCAGATACCCAAGACAGGCGTTTATTTCTATTTAATTTTTTTCAACAACAGATACGTTTGTATTACAACAGGTGTATCTTGCAGCAGCATATTTTTCCTTAGCGTTAATCTATCCAACAGTTCTTCATATGTTCCTCATATAATTCTTCTGCTCTTGCTTCAATAATTAGCCATATAAGCAAGCACAGGCTTCCAAATAAAAATAATGGATATAAAATACGGTCATATAAAAATTTCATCTTGATTCTTTCCTTTATATTTAATATGTGAACAATTTATTTTCCTTAAAATTTTCGCTTCGAATTAGCGAAATTTGTCTCCATATCTTTCTTCAAATAATTTTTTTGACTTATCTTCAATAAATAGCCATATGGATAGGCAGCAAACTCCAAACATAAAAAGCGGATATAAGACATGTTTTAATAAGTATTTCATTTTAATCTCCTTATATTTTTAATTTTCCTAAGAAATGTAAATACGTCGATTTTATAGTTGTTTCAATGTCTTGAAACAAGATACGTTTTGGAATAAATTCTAAAACAAAAAAACAGCTACCAAATAAAAATATTTGATAGCTGTTTTGAAATGTTTACTTGTATTCAGGCTTAAACTTGATGGTTGTTTTTCCGAACTCTTCTCCCAGAATTCCAAACTGGCTTAACATGGATTTGTCTGTTGGTACAACGTATCCCGTAGCTTCGCAGTAGTCACCTAACTGCTGATACATTCCAAGAACATTTTTACGGTAGACATCTTCTACAGTAAAATATTTGTTCTGTGTGGTAGGTTCGTTTCCGAGCCAGACATCATTGACAAGAAATACGGGATAAATATGTCCTACATCTCCCATTCCAGCAACTTTGATATCTACTGCCTGTCCTAATAAGCCAGCAGCTTCACGATATCCCTGACATACAGCCTTTCCTTTTACAAGGCAACCATACGCTCCATAGCTTAAAGAATTGGACCAACCTGTAGTATCTGCTTCGTTAGCAGCATCATGGTCGTAGGAAGCCTGATGAATACGATTGCAAATACGGGTAGCCTTTTCCAAATCAGAAGCATTTCTCCAATCAAAGCTGTTCATGAATGCCTTAACTTCGTTTAAAAGTTCTTTTGTTTCAGCATTATCTTTCCAAGGGATATTTGCTTCATTATAACCAGATAAAATAGCTAATACAGCTAAGTTATATCCACCTGTTGGATTAAGCATGGTAATATCTCTTTCTTCGACTGCCTTCTGAGAAATATAAAGCTGTCCGGTGATTCCATCAGGTTTTGCATATCCCTGACTTGCACAGTGAGGACAAGGGAAATGCGCTCCCTGAAATCTCGGAACTAAATTATCTACTCCCTCATTGTCTACTTCATGGCAAAAATATTTTTCTACCATACCCTTTAATGGGAATTCATCAGAAGAAGTAGCGGTAGCATTGTTTGCGTTTTGAGTTTGCACTACTTCATCTACTACCCACTGTCCGTCACCATTTACGGTGTAACCGTCTGGAGTTGTTGTGTTTGCGTACATGTTTCCATTGGAATCAAAGCAATAGGACTTACCATCAATCCATTGCCAGTTATTTGTTACATAACTGCCATCATCATTCTGGTATTTCCATGTGCTTCCCTCCTGCTTCCACTGTCCTGCAAATGCAGTAGATGAAGCCAACATACTCAATGCTGCGGTAAGGGTTACGACCTTAACAAAACTCTTTCTCATAATTTTTCTCCTTTAAGCGTTTTATTAAGGTCGCAAATCCTAATACTCCGCTCCACCAGAGAAAATAATGATAACAAATTTTGTTAATTTTTTTATTCTTTACTCATTTATTATAACATAAAAACGGCAAAAATGCTACCTTATTTTTAAATGTAAGAAAGAAAACAGACTTTCGTAAGTTTCCTTTATTTTCGGCTTTTCTATCAAATATTTTTATTCGGTTTTCAATGTACTGTTTACAGAAACTTCTGTAAAGAGGGGAAACGGGAATCGAACCCATATAAACATTTTTGTTTTCTGTCAAAAGCCAACAGTCCCCTACCTTTTTTTGAAGGAGGGGCAAATTGCGTTCTGCAACATGCCCCTCCTGTTTGACCTATGTAACTGCTATTACGGAATTATCTTACCTGAACAACTCCGTTTACAGTCCACTCACCATTCTGATTTACAGTCCAAGTACCTGTACTGTCTTTAATGGTTGTGTTTTTCATGAGTTTACCTCTGAAACCGTCTGATACCGGATTGAAGTAGTAGCATCTCTGCTTTCCATCTGCACCAGTAATCCAGTTCCAGCCTGTATACATACGTCCAAGGGTATTATCGGATACATTGTGAAGGAAATAAACATTGCCATCTGTATCTGTGAACCATCCAGTTACCATGAAGCCATTTGCATCAAATCTGAACCAGCTGAACGCTTCCTGTCCCTTTGATGTATCAGCATACGGATTGAAGATAGCAGCCCACTTATTGGCTGTGTTGATATTTCCAACCTTATAGTTCCATTTTCCGCTATTGTTTTCGTTGAATACCCACTTGCCATCCTTGATTACATAATCAGGTACGGAAGCACCAGGACCAGTAGCACCAGGACCGCCAGTTGTGGAGCCACCAATTACATGGCTGCCACCACCGCCACCGGAGGAGCTACCGCCACCGCCACCACCGCCACCACCGCCACCGGAGGAGCTACCGCCGGAATAGGTGTTGTCAGTAACTTTGATATTTAAGGTAACAACGCATACATCTGTGCTTTCTCCACTTGCACCAGAAATATTGACTTTTGTTGTTGCTGTGTACGGATAAGACATTGCTGGCTTCATCCACTCTGCATCTACATTTAATACAGGAGCGATTGTTCCATCCTTTGCAACAGTCAGTGCTGCTGCGTTAGATGTTCCATAAGTTACAGCTGCCTTGGTATCCGGATATGGAGTAGCAACAAACTTCTTGGCATCTGCACCCTTCCATGTGTAGGTAGGACTGCTTCTTCTGCCGGATTTAATGAGTTCCATATTGTAGGTTAATGTGTCAGATGGAAGTTCAACACAATTTGTCTTGAAATTCAGAGTCAGTACACATGTATCTACAATGCCGTTGTAAGTAGCTGTTACGTTTACAGTTTTGGTTGCTGTGTAAGGTGCTTTTGCCATTGCATCCTTAATCCACTGAGCATTTTCATTTACTGTAATCTTACCATCTACTACTGTTACTGCATCTGCATCAGAGGAAGCCCAAACAACATCCTTCTGCTCCGGATAAACGCTTGCAACAAGGTTTCTTGCGTCAAAACCATTTGTCTTGGTTGTTGCAGACTTAATATCTCCAGCCTTGGTGAAGGATAAGTTGTAATCCATAGTCTCCTTATCTAACTCAACGCAGTTTGTTACATAATTTAAAGTAACCGTTGTGGTTCCCTTTACACCGTTGTCGTTTGCAGTTGCGTAAACTTCAACTGTTTTGGTTGCTTTATAAGGTGCTTTAACCATAGCATCCTTAATCCACTGAGCATCCTTATTAGGAGTGATGTTTCCATCCTGGTCAATGCTTAATACATCCGGGTCAGAAACAGACCATGTTACGCTTCTGTCATATGGCTCGTGTGCATCATCTACCGGACAATCAGGATTTACAGTGCAGTCAAGGTCTGTTGTTTCAAATCCATCATATCCCTTGATTTCGCTGTTGATGTCTCCAGCCTTTGTAATAGCAAGGTCGTAATTTACCATATTCTGGCTCATAGAAACAGATTCCGGATGAATTACAGTTTCATCAACAGTAACAAAATTGAGTGTTACGTTACATTTTGCAGAAACCTCGCCATGAGTCTGGTCATCTGCAACAGAGGTAATTACTTCTGTCTTTGTTGCGCTTCCGTCCAATTTCACATACTTATCTTTTGCACGTTTCTGATTATCAGCCTGGATTACACTCTGAATCCACTGCGGGTTGGAAACTCCATCTGCATTGTAACGTGCGGTAACTCTACAGTTTTCACTGTGGTCTCCATAAGGCTCAAGAACGATGATAGAGCCAGAGTTCTCATCTCTCCATGTGACATTCTTATTGAATGGTCTGCTTGGATTAAGAGTTGCGCCTAATACAGAAGGTTCATCACAGAAGATAGTTTCAACTGGCTTAGTTCTGTCTCCTGTCAGTTTTCTTGTGATTGTGATTACAATATCACTCTCGCTGAGAACCAGTCCTTCTACTCTTCTGGTTGTGTTATCAATAATCTGGAATGTTACATTAACACGAGTGTTTGCTGTAACTGCCTGATTATCTACAGATGTATCCGGATTTGTAGATGCAGTTACAATGGCAACATCAGAATATACGGTGTTGTCAATAGCATTTGCATATCCGCTGTCAATCTGCTCCTGTACCTTCTTATTAAGAGTGGTTGTAATAAAGTTGGACTTCATGTTCGGCATTACACGAGCATCTTTTTCTGTCCAGTTTGTTGTATCTACATTAGATAAAACAAGAAGATTTTCATTGTCAATGGACCATTTTACAGTCTTATCATGAGCACTGCCTTCTCCATTGTGTTCTGCATGAATGCTTACAGGGTCTGGAGTTACGGACTGGTCAACAGTATCACCAATATACTTGGCAATCAGTTTGCCTTCCTGATTGTAAACTGCTGTAGTAATCTGCGGGTTCTTTCTGTCTCCCTCTCTCGTTTGAACAACTTTAATGGTTGTTTCCGGAGGAGTCATGGTAAGACCTGTTGTAACCTTGATGTATTCTACATTCAGCTCTGTATCAGCTTCCGGCATGGTAAAGGTATAATGACCGCCATACTGATATGTCATATCAATAACATCTCCGTTTTCGTCAGTATATGTAGGAGGTTTTACCTTTCCAGGTTCATTTTCATCGTATACCATCTGGTAACGATTGCCGTTTCTGTTCTTTGCTGCGGTTGCAACTTCAATTACATCTCCATAGGCAACAGCAGATGGATTATCCATATCAATCTGCTTGTAGTAAGAGTTAGTTGTCTTGCCAATTGCAGTTAAAGTAGCTACATCTGTGTCATAGCCAGTGGCTGTTGCTGCATCAATTCTTGGAATGGATACCAGATATCCTCTAATTGGAGCACCAAAAGAGTTTGGAGCAAAATGGTCAATTTTGAAATCACAACCATCCCAGTACTCTTCTGTAGAGAAGGTGTTTCCAAGTTTGTTGATTACAATGTGCTTAACAGCAGCTTCCAGTTCTTCATAGAAGTAAACATCCTTCTGTTCTTTGTCAAGAGTTCCTGCTACTAAATGGAAGTTGCGTCCATCATTTGTCCAGTAACCAATGTGAGCATCTGTGGTAAAGGAATTATCTTTATCAATGTTGCTTCCAAATGGTTTTTTTGCCATAGATGCGTCTGTGGTAAACAGATAAGCAAAATTATCGCTCTTTCCAGTTCCGTAAGAGAAGTTATTTGCACCATCTCTTGTACCGAAGAATGTTCCTTCTCTGGAAGCTCCTCCATTATTGCTGTTTGCAACTGTTCCATCAAAGCGAGCAAGAATAGTGTTTCCGCTTTCATACTTACCTACAATACCACCAATAGCCCTGGAGCCGGAACCGCCAATAGTTCCTTCTACCATTGTGTTATAAAGGCTTGCACGATTCTGTCTTCCAACGATACCACCAACGTAACCCTGTCCCTGAATACGATTGGAGCCACCATCATATGTGCGAACAGAAACATCAATGATATTCGTATTCTGAGCATTTCCGGCAATACCACCTACATAGCTTCCATCATCTGTAGCCTGAATGGTTATTCCATCTGCAATACAGTTTTCGATGGTAACTGTTCCAGCTTTTGCATTTCTATCTCCTGTCACCTGTCCGGCAATACCACCAGCATCTCCGGTAGAGGAAATAGAACCTGTTACTGTTACATTATAGATAATAGTGTCTCCCTCAACAGAGCCAGCTAAGATACCTACATTGTCTCCACCCTTTACGCCACCATCTGCATCTACAGTTAAATTGGTAATAGAACCGCCTTCAACCGCACCAAAAAGACCTATATTATTTAATGTATGTGCAACATTAACTACTTTAAGACCGCTGATAGTGTTTCCAGCACCATCAAAGTTTCCACGGAATTTATTTGTTACAGCTTTTCCGAGGTCTGCTTTGTTCTGATACCATCCAATCGGATTCCAACTCTGTTTAAGATTTCCGATGTCAATATCCTGTGTCAGAACAAAATATTTTCCAGCAAAATCATTTCCAGCTGCAACCATTTCGGAGAGTCCCATCAGGTCTGACAGCTCAGAGATTTCATATGGAGCAGCTTCTGTACCGTCTCCATTCCACTGAGTATTTCCTGTCCAGCCAGTCCAGAGGTCTCCGGTGCTGCTTTCTAATGTAGCCATTCCGGAAAATTCATGATATGCTTTATTGACTCTGTTTTCATTTTCAGCATACCATTTCATAAAAGATTCTACGGTTTCATCCTCTTCGTCCGTGGATTCCATTAATTCCAGAACCCAGTTCCAGAGGTCTTCGGATTTCACATTGTCAAAGAACCATTCCGTAAAATCAGATGTTCCGATTTCAGGCATATTCTCAAAAATGTCTACCGGAGTTGCGTTAGAAGGTGTTCCAACTGGAATCTCTTCCTCTAACAGCTTGTCATCTTCGAGAATTTCTTCATCAAGAATTTCTTCATCTTTTCCTGATTCAGTTGTTTCCTCAGTTTCTGCTTCGGTTTCTTCCTCGGTTGTTTCCTCAGTTTCTGCTTCGGTTTCTTCCTCGATTACTTCTTTGGATTCTTCCTCAGTTTCTTTCTTGGTCGATTCTTCGATTTGGGTGTTAGTTGGTGAAACTGATGCAAACGAAACCATAGCATTTTGAGTAACCATAAGAGCAGCCAAAGACATTACTGCATGACGGCGCATACTTTTTCTGAATGCCTTACGGTTAAGAATAGGTCGTTTAGCCATTTCATTTTCCTCCCTGTTTAGTCTTGTGGCATTACGAATGCTGGTCGTACTCCCACAGTGCTTGTAACTTTCAACTCTTCATCCTCTGTGTCAATTTCCGGTTTAATTGCATTCGGATGAATGTTGCCATTTACCAAATCCACTACATAAACCTGTTTTGTCTCATTGTATTCGCTCGACATTCCCATTGGATTTCGCAACCAATAGGCTTTTGAAAACGAACCGTACTGAGATTCCGGGTTTTCTGTATCTGAGCCATTGAACTTCCAAAGATAGTCTTTGTACTTCAATGCTTCATCCACAGACAAGCTGAATAGTTTTCCAGTCAGTTTCTGATTACCAATGTAAAATGATTTCAACTGGTCTTCATCGAGTTCGCTGAATCTCTGTTCGCTTGTTGCGCCCATGTAGGCATAATCCACTCCAATATTAATGGTTTCACAGTTGTAAAAATCATCACTGGAATTATTCAGCCATTTTTGGACTTTCGAATACTTATAGTCATTTGAGTTTCCAAAATTAACGATTGGACCCGGATAGAATGTATAGTCCATTGTTCCATCCAGCTGTTCTTCATATACATATTCAGAACCAGTATCAGCACCAATTACGCTGGTGCATAAGAATAATGCAGCCTGTTTGTGATTTTCTGTTCGGTCTGAATAGTTCTGGTCAATACACTCGAACATGTATGTGTTCCCGTCAATTTCTCTTGCAACGATGTCACCCAAATTCCAGTGAGCAGATTCTGCAACACCCGCATCCGGTTTTGCCAATAATATTACTGGTCTAATTCCGTATGTTTCTGAGTCAGGGTCTACAACTGCATTTTTTGTGCCATCTGTTGCTATTCCAACAAGGGCTGTTTCTCCCGGCTTGCGTACCAGGTATGCACTTGTATTTGGAATCACATCTTCATAAGTTGCTTGCTGCGCTTCGGTCAATACCATTGCATAATCCATCTCAACGTTATCGTCTCGCTGAATCAGCATTAAGGAATCTCCATGAATGGAGAATTCATTTTTAAATCCGAAATGGAAGTACCTTCTTACATTCGATTCTTCGTAGTCCAGGCTTCCATATCCGTTAAAGTCTGATAAAGGAATGGCTTCATTGCTGATATACAGCATTCCACCTTGATAATCTTCATCAATGCATGTGAAGGTCAGATTTCTTTTTGTCCCGCCCTCAATCGCAATGTCTGTTGATATCTGACTTCCTAATTGCTGTTCAAATGTTCTAAGGTCACATCTGTCGCAGACAGAATCCTTGTCTTTATCAACATGTCCCAGAGCTGGCGTAACGGTTTCCATTTCCATTCCGCACTTTTCGCATTCGTAAGTCTGTTTTCCTTTACCTAAACAGGTTGCATCAAAGTCTCGCACTACCGTCCATCTGTGTGTACATGTATCTGGGTCATAAGACCGTTCCACAGACATCCTTACTATGTAATAGGTATCTTTGCCAATTGTGATTTCATCCTCAAGAAGATTCGAATACACCACATTGTCGTAGACATTTGGAATTATAATTCCATTTGGCTCAAAATTCTTTCCTATTATATAGAAGATAACCTCCCCTGTATCATCAAGCTGTCCAATCATTGTTCGGACACGGATATCATTATCCTCCTGATTAGATACAAGGAATCTGGAGTTTGAGATATTCTCTTCGCTCTCTCCTGTAATGGCAGATTCATATTCTTTGGCAGTGGTCATCCATTCGTTTAATCTGTCTTTTTCAGCCTGTTCCGGGTCTTCCGGGTCTGGCAGAGTTTCTGTTAACTCATACTCCACATAGTAAATTTGGTCTCCCGGTCCATACACAGTAATCTCCATCGGAGGTTCTGTAACAGCTTCCCATACATCAGAGCCGTCTATAATCCGACTCATATAGTTAATGTAGAGAGTCCCACCTTCCTTGATTTTACCATTTCGTTTTGGAGCCAGTTGGATGTTGTTTGTTTCTGCATCTACAAACTGCACTTCCCAATTTACTTGTGCTTCACTAGGAGTTGCCACTTCTGGCTGGCGTTCATAGTACACATTCACATTTTTCCGGTTCATTGTCAAAACGAAACTTTCCGGCTGATTTTCGCAGATATCATATCCGTCAAATTCCAGGTGGTCAATAGTTATGGTGCTGCCTTTTTTTGCATTTCCAGCCACTTCGCTCAATACATATTCTGACTCTACATCCTTATATTTTACAGAGTAAGAATAGGTTGCTTCGGATGGGGTTGCCACCCCTGGCTTGTCTGGTTCAGTTGGTTTCTCTGGCTCAGTAGGCTTGTCTGGTTCAATTGGCTTGTCCGGTTCAGTTGGTTTCTCCGGCTCAATAGGCTTGTCTGGTTCAGTTGGTTTCTCCGGCTCAATAGGCTTGTCTGGTTCAATTGGTTTCTCTGGTTTACTGGACCCACCACCACTACTTGAGCCACCCGAACTGTGTGAACCGCCACCGCCACCGCCACCACCACCGCCACCACTGGAACTGTGGTGTGAACCACTGGAAATTATTCCTCCCCCTGGTCCATAAGATGGCATTTCTTTCTTGGCAATGGAAGTGTTCCATGTCCCATCTGCATTCAATGTATATCCATCAGGAGTAAGGCATCCGGCAAGCATGATTCCATCTTCATTGAAATAGTACCATTTTCCATCTGTGTGCTGATGCCATGTATTACGATACATCAACCCATTTTCCGAAAAACAATACCATTTTCGGTTTGCATCTTGAAACCAAGTATTTACAAGTTTCGCAATTTCTGGATTCCATGTTCCATCTGTTCTTACTGTATATCCATCAGGAGTTACAGTGTTTGCAAGCATAGCTCCTGTTCTGCCAAAATAATACCATGCACCATTTGTGTGCTGAAACCATGCATCTGTCAACATGGCTCCAGAAGAAGACAGATAGTACCATTTTTGGTCTGCATCCTGAAACCAGGTATTTGCAAGCATCTTTCCATCAGACATTAAATAATACCATTTTCCGTCTGTATCATGATACCAGCCAACCGTTTTCACGTTTTGGTCATTGTAGTGATACCACGTTCCGGTTGCATCCTGTTTCCACGTTGCAGCTGCAACAGTATTAGAAGCTATCATGGTGACTGCCATGGCTGTCGCAAACCATTGCACAGCCTTTCGCTTCACCCTCATTTCCCTTCTCCTTTCTTTTTTTCTTCGTTGGTTTAAAATCAGTGTTTTAGATGCCTTTTTCGCTGATTTTTCGACCATTTTTTACAATCTTAATTATAATCCATTTCTTAATAAAATGTCAACATTTTAGAACAATGTTTAATTTTTGTAACATGTTTTTCTTTCCATTTTATTAAGGTCTATTGTGATTTTTCTTTGTTACGGTCATTTGTCCATCAAGCAAGAACAATTCCATAAAAAAGGAGAGCCTGTGCTATAAACAAAGCTCTCTTTTTTATTTTTGTTTTATGACACAAAAAAAGAAACTGCTCTTTCATATCATGCAGTTTCTTTTTGTTTTTTTATTTTTATATTAATTTCATGTTTTACTCATCAAAAAGTGAGCCTAAGAACATGCCTTCTCCAAATCCACCAATTATCTCAATTCCAAGCCACAGAAACATTCCTATAAAAATGAAATAATACTTTACTAGAGTCAAGATAAATTTTAAAATTTCCATATAATCAATTTTGATTTCCTTCATGTTCTTCCCTCCCTTTCTATATATCTATAGATATATTATAGCATTTCCCTTTTTATTTGTCAATTTAGTCTGGTGAACTATTTAACAGAAGCCCACTACCTTTAGATGGTGGGTAATTCACTTACTTAGGTCTATGCGTTTTTCCCCTTCTTCTTCCTTTTTGGAATTTTCATATTCGTAAAAAACAATCTCATCTTCCGGATTCATTGTCTGTTTTAACATTTCAATTCCATTGCAATGAGCACTTATGACAATAATAAGATTTCCGTCCTCTAAAAACATCCTGCCTTTTTTTACACGACTAATCCATGGCATTTTCATTAGTTTCTTCGTTTCACTTGCAAATCCCTTCCATGGATATGGTTTCAGCGCAATTAGTCCGGTTCTGCTACGAAAATTTTCTCCAGCCCTTGTCGGAATCCCTTCTTCTTTTAACAATTCATTTAATTTATCCGTCATCACTTTATATGCATAATCATCATTTTCTAAATCTTTTCTAAATTTATAAATCATATTTTGTATTCTCCAATTTTATATATCCATGAAAATTTTATTTGTTTTAGTCCAAGGGAGAAAAAGCATTATTTCTTATGCAAAAACCTTTGGTCTTTTCTTTATTTTATCCTGTTTTGTAACATAAGTCAAGGCTTATGTTATGTTGCAAATTTTATACTCTTTACTATTTTTCTAACAATCAAATATTATGTAAAAAGCAAAAAAAGGAGTTGCCAATGGCAGCCCCTCCACATGTACTTAGTCTTCTTCCAGTTGTTTTTTCAGTTTTTCCAACTGCTCCTTTGTCAGCTCTGTAAACTCCATGATTTCTTCATCTGGCTTTCCCAGTAAGCAAGGGAAAAAGCTGATTTTTGGGTATTTCCACCACTCTATTTATCTCTATAATGAGTTCCGCACTGCATAATTTCTATACTGTCTCCATCTATCCTAAACACAATTCGATTCTTCTCATCAATCCGAACACTCCAATATCCAGCAAGATTCCCGCTAAGTGGCTCTGGCTTTCCAATGCATTGATACCCGTTCCGGTCAATGTCTGTCAGAATCTTATTAATTTTCTTTAGGGTTTTTTTATCTTGTGTCTGCCAATAGAGGTATTCTTCCCACGCTTCATCTTGCCATAGTTTTCTCATTCCTTAACCTCTATCAGTTCGTGTTCTTTCAAGGTGCTCTTTCCAGAGCGTATGTCTGCCACACGCTTCTCCAACTCTGCGATATTTTCTCTACTATAAAAGGGGTCAGCAGATAATTCAAACGGAATACGATTTTCCCTTACAACTGTTTTTAGAAAAATATTGATTGCAGAAGACATACTCAAGCCTATATCATCAAATGTTCTTTCTGCGCTACGTTTTAATTCATCATCTACACGCAAACTAATCTGTGCCATAATCATCACTCCTTTTTTCTTTATTATACAGCATTTATATTCTTTTTGCAATACTTTTTATATATATTTGCTTTTATTTTCACTACGTTTTAATCGTATCGGATAGCTTGCTATCCTTCTCAGGATGGAATCCTGAGAGCCATTGCTGTAGAGTGCCTACGGCACGATACGTTTAGAATATCCTCAACGTCTGTCTCAGAAAGTAAAAAGAGGAGCTGCCA
>ENA-ORSJ01000630-ORSJ01000630.1-human-gut-metagenome-genome-assembly--contig:-NODE-630-length-36670-cov-5.263062_pt1 | contig 36670 bp, 25 predicted proteins | sample MGYA00242191_ERZ509158 | MGnify/ENA primary metagenome ERZ509158 (study PRJEB26280, sample SAMEA2338623) | human gut metagenome | biome: human gut; feature: human-associated habitat; material: faeces...
CCCCAGCCGCAACGCTTACTTTGGGCAGCCATGCCTTGGAGGCATTGTCCATGGTGTAGTCGCGGCTCAGTTCTATTAGTCGGTATTGTTTCACGGCCGGATAATTGTCTCTGGCAGAAGTCTTGCATTCGTCGAGCGTAACCTGTGCGCTGACCGATAGTGACAGTAAGGCTGTGACTGTTGCCAATAATGTTCTGTTTGTCATTCTTATGCTGTGTTGTGGTTTTTAATCTGTTGCAAAGATAAGCTATAAAGCTATATATATCATTGTCATTACTTAAATATGAATGTTCTTTTTGTAATATTATAAGCTTAGGACCATACTTTTTGACCGTGAAATGATTAATTTTGCAATCAGGGCAGGCATATGTTTGTGTACAGAGTCATTCATGATATTCTGACGATCGGCATATCTGTTCTGAGAAGAATGTGGACAAGACATTATTATATATAGTATGGCTGAAAGAAACAATGCGTTTACACGTATCACTTTCTCGGAAATGCGCGAGATGGTGAAAGGTGTTAAGACTGACGATAGGAGCTTTTTTCTTGACCATGATTTTGCCATGGCCAGGGGGTATAACAGTGTTTTTGACAAGGTGTTGAATCATAATGCTCCTTTTCTGGTTGAAGATAGCAGGTTCATCCTTCTTATGCAGGGTGAGGCAGAAGTGACTCTCAATCTGATGAACCAGAAGTTTCATAAGGGTATGCTGGTGTATGTGGGACGCGGTAGTGTGGCTCAGATCAACCGTGTTACGTCGGATTTCCGGCCATACGCGATGCTGATGGGCGATGATTTTCTCAATCTTGCATTCGACGGACGTCTGCCTGTGTCGTTCTGCGGCAGTGAGTCTTCGTTCCATATACATCTGTCAGAAAATGATATGGCACTACTCAGCGATATGATGCGCATAATCTGGGATGTCGTTCATCAGGATGACTTCAGTCAGTACACCGTCCTCAGTATGGCTTCGGCATTTGTCAATTATGTTGACTGGCTCAGGCAACGCCAGATAGCTTCACCACTGAACGAACGTACACGAGAGCGTGAGGTGTTCGAACAGTTCATAACGCTGGTCAATACATATTGCCGCGACGAGCGACGTCTGTCTTTCTATGCCGATAAGATGTGTATGTGCGAGCGCTATCTCGGCAATCTTGTGAGAAAGGCGAGCGGCATTACCGCCAAGGAGTGGATAGACAAGGCAGTGATAACAGCTGCAAAGGTGATGCTATGCCATACATCTATGTCGGTGAATGAGATTGCTTACAGACTGCATTTTGCCAATGACAGTTTTTTCTGTAAATATTTTCGCAGGCTCACAGGAAGTACTCCGAGCAAGTTTAAATCGGAATATGACAGGTTGAAAAATGTGACGGAAAGTGTATAAATATGCAATTTGGATTGTAAGGATTTGGTAGTTGAATTTCTCAAAAGATAAAATTGTGAATCACGGAAAATTCTCTTTGACGGACGTTGTGCCGTTGTCGTGTGGCATTAGTGCTGGTGCTGTTTTGCTGTTGTGAATATATCGGCTTGCAAAATAGGCTTTTTCTGTTGTCGAATGGTACTATATAATACATAAAAATTGCTCTTTCGCAATTTTAAACAGGCTATTTCTGAATATTGAATAGCTTTTGTCGTATGCGCTATTATTGTATGCCGAAATTACGTGAAAGCATAAGCCGTTGAGTGATATGCAGTTATGTTGCTTGCCGAAATTTCTTGATTTTCTCACAAAGTGTTTTTTCGTCCGAGAATATATTACTTTCATGAAGCTGTCGCACGGTGATTGTTCCCACTCATGCATGAATATACAGTGATTTATGCATATTTATACAACGTCGCACAGACGTCGGAGATGGGTCGTCAGTGTTGTGCCGTTCATGTCTTGAATTATGCCTGTGACTTGATGTTGCTCATAAATATGCGCCGTGGTATATTTTTTCTATTTTTTTAATGTGTAATATCATGCCTTTTTAGTAACTTTGCATTCCAAATGTATTTAATTAAATAAAAATGGCTGGAACAAAACAAATCAAGACTGCACTTGTGTCCGTCTTTCATAAGGACGGACTTGACGAACTGCTCGCAAAACTTAACGCTGAGGGCGTGAAATTCCTTTCCACAGGAGGAACCCAGAAATTCATCGAGTCTTTGGGTTATGAATGCCAGACTGTGGAGAGTGTCACTACTTATCCGTCAATACTCGGTGGTCGTGTGAAGACACTGCACCCGAAAATATTCGGAGGCATACTTGCACGCCGTGACAATGAGGGTGATCGCGAACAAATGGCTCAATATGAGATACCGGAGATAGATCTCGTGATTGTTGATCTTTATCCTTTCGAACAGACTGTTGCAAGTGGCGCTTCTGATGCCGACATTATTGAAAAGATAGATATAGGCGGAATCTCGCTCATACGTGCCGGAGCCAAGAACTTCAAGGACGTGGTAATCGTTCCGAGCAAGGCTGAGTATGGTGTCCTGCTCGACATCCTGAACAAGAAGGGCGCACAGACTGACATAGAAGACCGCAAGATGTTCGCTACGAGAGCATTCGGAGTGAGCAGCCATTATGACACTGCAATACACGAGTGGTTCAGCAAGTAATATCCTGATTCGTCGCCTGCGGCCGGCTGTATATAGCGGTTAATTATGCACGTTTGTGTGCAGCTGGCCGGGAAGGTATAAGTTCATATAGAAAAACAGAAATTCAACAAATAGAGAGAAATGGGATTTTTTTCATTCGTTCAGGGGATAGCAATGGATTTGGGTACGGCCAACACAATCATTATCAGCGATGATAAGATTGTTGTGGATGAGCCGTCCGTAGTTGCGCTCGACCGCCGCACCGACAAGATGATTGCCGTCGGCGCAAAAGCCAAGATGATGTATGAGAAGACGCACGACAACATTCGCACGATACGTCCGCTTCGCGACGGTGTGATTGCCGACTTCACGGCTTGCGAACAGATGATGCGTGGACTAATAAAGATGGTGCATACGGGCAGCAGACTGTTTTCGCCGTCGCTGCGTATGGTCATCGGTGTGCCTTCGGGAAGTACGGAGGTGGAGCTGCGCGCCGTACGTGACAGCGCTGAACATGCTGATGGCCGTGACGTTTATCTTATATTCGAGCCTATGGCTGCAGCAATAGGTATAGGCATTGACGTCGAGGCTCCTGAAGGAAACATGATTGTCGATATAGGTGGAGGTAGTACCGAGATTGCCGTTATATCGCTCGGCGGTATCGTGTCCAACAACTCTATCCGTACTGCAGGTGACGATCTGACAGCCGATATTCAGGAATACATGGCACGTCAGCATAATGTTAAGGTGAGTGAGCGTATGGCTGAGCGCATCAAGATACACGTTGGTTCTGCCCTTACCGACCTTGGTGAGGAAGGACCGGACGACTTCATCGTGCACGGACCTAACCGTATTACAGCTCTGCCTATGGAGGTTCCGGTGTGCTATCAGGAAGTTGCGCACTGCCTTGACAAGACTGTTGCCAAAATTGAGAATGCAGTTCTGTCTGCACTGGAGAACACACCGCCTGAGTTGTATGCCGATATCGTGAAGAACGGTATATATCTGACAGGTGGCGGAGCTTTGCTGCGCGGACTTGACAAGCGTCTCACCGACAAGATAAACATCAAGTTCCACATTGCCGAGGATCCTTTGCACAGTGTTGCCAAGGGTACGGGCATTGCGCTGAAGAACATAGACAGGTTCTCGTTCTTGATGAGATGATTTTCTGATAATTCATGATTTCCTGTCCATGGGCTGTCTTCTGACAGGCCTGTCCGCACGTCGGACGGTGTCGGCTGTTCATGGACAGGGAATTGTGAATTGTCGTTTATGGATGATGAGTTGAACAATGCGGAATCTTTTAGACTTTCTTGCCAGACATAACCATTGGTTTCTGTTTCTGTTGCTTGAGGCAGTGAGTATTGTACTGCTGTTCCGCTACAACAGTTATCAGGGCAGCGTGTGGTTCTCGTCGGCAAATGCTGTCGCCGGCAAGGTATATTCGTGGAGCTCGGCAGTGGAGCAATATTTTTCACTGACCGAGGTGAACGAGAAACTCACACAGCGCAATCTGTATCTTGAAAGACAGTTGGCTGCCGTGGCCGACAAACAGATTGCTGTGAACAAGGACACCACTTATTTGCAGCGTCTTCAGATGGAGGCGATGCGTGGACTTGTGACCATACCGGCGAAAGTGGTGAGCAATTCGGTCAATAAGCTCGATAACTTCATAACCATCGACAAAGGTTATGCCGACGGCGTGAGAAAAGACATGGGCGTGGCGTGCGGTTTCGGCGTCGTGGGTATTGTCTATCTCGTGTCTGAACATTATTCTGTTGTTATTCCGGTGCTCAATTCTCATTCCAATATAAGTTGTACCATACGTGGAAAAGGATATTTCGGCTATCTTCATTGGAATGGAGGTGCTGTCGATGAGGCTTTCGTCGATGATGTTCCGCGGCATGCCCGGTTCCGTCTTGGCGACGTCATAATCACGAGTGGATATTCTTCTGTATTCCCGCGTGGCGTTGTTGTCGGAACAATAATGCATGTATATAATTCTGACAACGGACTTTCTTATAAGCTGCAGGTGAAGCTTTCGACCGATTTCGGATGCCTGCGTGATGTTTGTGTGATAAACGACACGACCATGATAGAGCGGCAGCAGCTGTTGAACGCGGCCGTTGACTCATTGAAGCCGAAGTATTGACCACCCGTATGACTTGCTGTCTGGGGATTGTTGAACATGGATAATAACAATATCTGAAAGATGAATCTGGACTGGTTTAAGACTTTATCGTTCTTTATAATTCTGGTGTTGGTGCAGGTACTTGTGTTCAACCACATCCATCTGTTCGGTTATGCCACACCTTTATTATATGTATATTTCGTCCTTCCGGCACACCGTGGATTTTCTAAGTGGGCGTTGTTGCTGTGGGCTTTCCTGCTCGGAATGTGTGTTGACATATTCTCCAACACTCCGGGACTGGCGTCTGCGTCCATGACACTCATCGCACTAATACAGCCATACTTGCTTGAACTGTTTGTCCCGCGCGACAGTCCTGAAGATCTCAAACCGTCGTTCGCGTCGTTGGGAGCAGCAAAATACATGTTCTATACGTTCATTCTGGTATTCATTTATTGCATGGTATTCTTCTTGCTTGAGATTTTCAGCTTCTTCAATTGGATGCAGTGGCTCTTCAGTGCAGGCGGAAGCATGCTTATAACTCTTGTTCTTGTTTGGGTGATTGAAAACTTAGTTAAGAGAGAATGAAAGACTTCAGTCTGGAAAACCGGCGTTATGTCATAGGTGGTGTGGCCGTTGCTATTGTGGTGGTTTATATCATCAGGCTCTTTACTCTCCAGCTGATGAGCGACGACTACAAGAAAAATGCCGACAGTAACGCTTTCCTTAAAAAGATAGAATATCCGTCGCGGGGAATCATAAAGGACCGCAACGGCAAGCTGCTCGTGTACAATCAGCCGGCATACGACATCATGGTGGTTATGAACGAGGAGAAAGGACGGCTAGATACGATGGAGTTCTGTCAGACGCTCGGCATTACCAAGGAGTTTTTCATCAAGCGGATGGATGAGATAAAAGACCGTACGAAGAATCCGGGATACTCGCGTTTCACCCAGCAGTTGTTCATGAGCCAACTCTCAAATGAGGAGTTCAGCATGTTCCAGGAGAAGATTTTCCGCTTCCCCGGGTTCTATGTGCAGAAGCGAAGCATACGTCAGTATCAGTACAGCAACGCTGCCCATGTGCTGGGCGATGTGGCAGAGGTGTCTCAAAGCGACATCGATGACGATGATTATTACCAGCCCGGCGATTATATAGGAAAGGTAGGAGTTGAGAAATCCTACGAAAAGGTGCTGCGTGGAGATAAAGGTGTGCAGATACTATTGCGCGATGCACGTGGCAGAATACAGGGAAAATACAAGAACGGAGCTTATGACCGGAAGCCTGTGGCGGGTCATGATCTCACGCTTAGCATAGACATTGATCTTCAGGCACTTGGCGAGCGTCTGCTCGAAGGCAAGATAGGAAGCATCGTTGCCATCGAACCATCCACCGGAGAGGTACTTTGTATGGTGTCGTCGCCTACATACGACCCGAAACTTATGGTCGGCCGACAGCGTGGAAAGAACCACAAGAAGCTTTCGCTCGATTCGTGGAAACCGTTGCTCAACCGTAGTGTGATGGGTCAGTATCCGCCGGGCTCTACGTTCAAGACATCACAGGCACTCACGTTCCTGTCTGAAGGAATAATTACTCCGGGCACTGCCTATCCGTGTCATAGAGGTTTCTATTGCCGCGGTATGCACGTAGGCTGTCACTCCCATTCGTCTCCTCTGCCGGTGATCGGTGCTTTGAGTACATCGTGCAACTCATTCTTCTGCTGGGGATTGTACAACATGATAAGCAACAGAAGAAAATACAAGAGCAAGGTAGAGGCTCTTAATACTTGGCGCGACTATATGGTCAGCATGGGATTCGGATATAAACTCGGTATCGATTTGCCCGGTGAGAAGCGCGGACTGATTCCCAATGCGTCTTATTATAGTGACATGTATCAGGGATATTGGAATGCGCTGACCATAATCAGTATCTCAATCGGGCAGGGAGAGGTCAATCTTACGCCGTTGCAGGTGGCCAATCTCTGCGCGACGATAGCCAACCGTGGATATTATTATGTACCTCACGTAGTGCGTAAGATACAGGGATTGCCACTCGACACGACCTATACGCGTCGTCATTACACCAAAGCCACGCGCCGGGCATACGATTATGTGGTTGCCGGAATGCGCTCGGCTGTCATTAAGGGTACGTGCCGCTCGGCCAACCGTGCCGACTATGAGGTATGCGGAAAGACTGGAACCGCGCAGAACCACGGCCAGGACCACTCCATATTCATGGGCTTTGCACCGATGAATAACCCGAAAATAGCGGTTGCGGTGTATGTTGAGAACGGTGGTTACGGTGCCGACTTCGGTGTGCCTATCGGCTCACTGATTATAGAACAATATATGAACGGCAAGCTGTCGCCAGAGAGCGAGAAGCGAGCTACGCATTTTCAAAACAGTAGAATTGCATATGGAACAAGGAGTAGGTAAGCGCCAAAGCGTATTTTTTTCGCTCGACTGGTGGACGGTCGGACTATATATAGCCCTGCTTATATTCGGTTGGGTGAGCGTGTGCGGTGCAAGCTATACTTACGGCGACAACGATATTTTCAGTCTGGATACGCGTTCAGGCATGCAGATTGTGTGGATAGCCACATCTGTGTGTCTGGGTTTTGCCATACTGCTGATGGATACCCGTTTCTTCGACACGTTCTCATATATCATCTATGGCATATTGCTGTTGTTGCTGTTTGCCACGATATTCAATCCTCACGATATTAAGGGATCACACTCATGGATTGTCATCGGTCCGTTGCGACTGCAACCTGCCGAGTTCGGAAAGTTTGCCACGGCCCTTGCCTTGGCTAAAGTGATGAGTGCGTTTGGATTCAATATACACAGATGGAAGCATTTCGCGGCTGCCTGCGCCATCATTCTCATGCCGATGTTCTTCATCATCGGACAGCGTGAGACAGGTTCGGCGCTGGTTTATCTGTCGTTCTTCCTTGTGCTCTATCGCGAAGGCATGCCCGGCAGCATATTGTTCACGGGGGTTGCGATGGTGGTCTATTTCGTGGTGGGAATAAAATACGAGCAGGTGTTCCTGGCAGAGACGGCCACATCTGTGGGCAAGTATGTCGTGTTCCTGCTTGTGCACATCTTCACCGCATTGATGGTTTACGTCTATTGTAAAGACCGCAAGCAGACGCGGCTCATACTTCTTTATGTGCTCGGAATAACGCTGTTTGCCACTCTTTTCTCCATTTTCGTGATACCGTTTGACATAGTATGGGTTCAGTTGACGCTCAGTGTGCTGCTTTTGCTGTATCTTTTGTATCAGTGGTTGCGCAGCCGCATCATCAACTATCTGTACATAATGCTGTTCTCGCTCGGTTCCATCATATTCTTCTATTCTGCCGATTACGTGCTCAACAGCGTGATGGAGCCACACCAGAGAGTGCGTATCAACGTGTTGCTCGGACTTGAGGAAGATATTTCGGGAGCCGGATACAACGTGCATCAGAGCGAGATAGCCATCGGATCGGGTGGATTGAAGGGAAAGGGATTCCTGAACGGAACCCAGAACAAACTGAAATTCGTGCCCGAACAGGACACCGACTTCATCTTCTGTACGGTGGGTGAGGAAGAAGGATTCCTCGGCTCGGCAGGCGTATTATCGCTTTTCCTGGCATTGATATTAAGGTTGATATATCTTTCCGAGCGACAACCGTTCACGTTCGGACGCATATACGGCTACTCGGTTCTGAGCATTTTCCTTTTCCATGTGTTCATAAACGTCGGCATGGTGCTTGGCCTCACGCCTGTGATAGGTATTCCGTTACCGTTCTTCAGCTACGGAGGCTCATCGCTGTGGGGATTCACCATACTCCTGTTCATATTCCTGCGAATGGATGCCGACCGCAAGTTAGTCAACACTTAGCGATATTCCCACATCGCTGATACCCGGCAACATCTCACGCTTCATGTCGTGTCTTACACGTATGTGAAGCGAATCCCCCTTGTTGAGGTGCATTTTTGTTACCGGAAATTTGAACTGGTAGTAGCTCACTCCTTTGCCTTTTGTCTTGCCGTTTTTGTCGGTAAGCTCGCATTTCACCGTGTCCAGCATGATTGTGTCTGCCGGCATCAGTCGCTGTTCGACAATCAGAGTGAGTCCCATGAACGGGTAGTTGTCTGTTATTCTCAGTCCGAGCGACGACTCATACATGCCGTCAGCCGTGAGTCTCGGAATGTCGAAGCTCAGTGTGTCGTTCTTTTCCCATCCTGCAAGAGGTGTATGATCATACTTGTCATACACCATGTTGCCGTTGCAGGATGTGAAAGCCGTTGCGGCCATGATACCTATGATGATAGCCGAAAAAGTCTTTTTCATTGTTGTTTTGCTGCCGGTGCGCCTTTCTTCTGTTGCTTTGCCGGTTCTTTGCTGTTATCTTTTCGTTTTGCGTTTGCGGCGTTGTTCTGTGTCTTGTTGGCGCCGTTTGCCTGTTTGTTGTTTCTGTTTCTTGAGTTGTTGTTCTTTTTCTTCTTCTTGCTCTTGTCGAATCTGCTGATGTCAGCCTCGGCAAGCAGGTCGGCAGGTCTGTTGTCTCTCTTCGGTTTGCCGTCGTTGGTGAGCGACAGAGGTTTCTCTCCCCGTTTGTTCATATTGATTATCTCGTGCGCTCTGTCAAACGATATTGTCTCCACATTGGACATCGTGTTTTTGTCGGTGGAGTAGGTCACAAGACCTGTAAGTATGTCGCTTTTCACGAGATAATAGTCGCTGTCCTTTGTCTGAAGCACGATTTCCTTGCTCGGCAGCTTGCGCCTTGCCTCCACATAGTCGTCTGCCTCATAGTTAAGACAACATTTCAGCTTGGCACACATGCCCGCCAGCTTCTGCGGATTGAGCGATATATCCTGTATGCGTGCGGCGTTGGTGCTCACGCTGACAAAGTTTTTCATCCATGTGGCGCAGCACAATTCGCGTCCGCACGGTCCTGTTCCGCCTATGCGCCCGGCTTCCTGACGTGCGCCAATCTGCTTCATCTCTATTCTCACGTGGAATGTCTCTGCCAGCACCTTTATGAGCTGTCTGAAGTCAACGCGCTCGTCAGCGATGTAATAGAATATCGCCTTGTTGCCGTCGCCCTGATATTCCACGTCGCCGATTTTCATCTGCAGTCCCAGGTCTTTCGCTATCTGTCGGCTCTGTATCATGGTGTCGTGCTCCCTGCTCTTGGCCTCGCGATACTTTTCCATGTCCACCGGCTTGGCTATGCGGTATATTCTTTTTATGTCGTCTGCCGACTTCAGGTTAGCTTTCTTTATCTGAAGCTTCACCAGTTGTCCTGTCAGAGTCACCACGCCTATGTCGTGTCCTGGAGTGGCCTCCACAGCCACGATGTCGCCCTTCTTCAGGTCTATGTTGTTTACATTATGATAGTAGCCCTTGCGCGTGTTCTTGAACTGCACCTCCACAAGGTCGGTCTTGTCCGTGTTTCCAGGAATGTCGTACAGCCAGTCGTATGTATTGAGCTGCCTGTCCTGTCTTCCGCAAGCTCTGTGGCACAGTCCGTGGTCGCAGTCGCTTGCTATCTTGAATTTCATATCTTTAAAGTCTGTCATGTCTTGAATAAATATTGAATTTATAATATGTATATATGGGGTTTATGAATTTCTCATGCCCGTTTGTGCAGCAGAATGATTATCTGGAGCGACATTTCGAAGAACGCTATCTTTGCGTTGGCGTTCTGTCCGATGTCGCGCTTCAGCTTGGCCATCAGCTCGGCCATCTCTATGACGTTTGCCTCGTTGATGAACGGTGCGAAACGTGTGGCGAACTGCTCCTCATCCTCTGTCATGTAGTTGAGCTCAGGCGTGTGGAAGTTATATACGAAGTTTTCCCTTATCATACGTGTGAAGTAGTCGAGCAGACGTTTCTGCTTCTCACGTCCGTATGCTGCCACGCTGTCGCTCCATTTCTTCAGCTCCTTAAGCTTGCGCTGATATGCCAGACGCATCAGCATGGTGAACATGTCGAGGAACATCCTGTTCTCGTTTCCGGCGTTAAGAGCCTCCACCGCCTTTGTCCAACTGCCGGCAGCCAGACGTGCTATGCGCCTTGCCGCCGCCTCGTCTATGCCGCGCCGTGCCATCAGCTCGCGTTCCATGTCGGCCGTGGCGATGGGTTTCACGTCTATGCGCTGCGTGCGGCTGCGTATTGTCTCGAGCAGAAGCTCCGGTTCCTCGCTCACCATGATGAACAGCGTATGTCCCGGCGGCTCCTCGAGCAGCTTCAGCATTTTGTTGGCGCAAGTCTGGTTCATGCGCTCGGGAAGCCATATTATGCTCACCTTATACTCGCCCATGCTCGGCTTCAGGCTCAGTGTGCGTATCAGCTCGTCGCTCTCCGCACCGGTGATTATGGCCTGCTGACTTGTCGCGCCTATGGTGTTCATCCATTGTTCTATGGTGAAGTAAGGTCCTTTGGCGAGCATTTCGCGCCATTCCTTGGCGAAGTCGCCGCTCACGGGCTGGTGCTCCTTACCCATGGACGGCAGTTTTATGGTGGGGTAGGTGAAGTGCAGGTCAGGGTGGTTGAGGTGGTCTGTGAGTGTCGTCTCGCCGAGCATGTACGACGCGAATCCCATGGCGATAGCCATCTTGCCGCATCCCGACGGCCCGCACAGCAGTAAGGCGTGCGGCACGCGCCCCTCGGCTTTCATCTCCTTCAGTCTTTCGATAGTCTCTTTCTGTCCTACGACGTCCTCAAACCTCATTCTCACTTCAGTGTTGTATTTTTTGTTTTAAAGAATTTTTTTCAGAATCTCCCTCACCGAGTCGGCTGCCGACATGGTGTAGAAATGTATGTTGCCCACGCCCGCTGCGTACAGTTCGCGGCACTGCTGCGCGGTCCACTCTATGCCGAGTGCGCGTGCGTCGTCGTCGCTTTTGCATTTCAGCGCCTCCTGTGCCAGCTCCTGCGGCAGGTCACAATGGAACGTCCGTGGCACGGTGGTGAGCTGCGACATCTTGGCGAAAGGCTTTATGCCCGGTATGATAGGCATGGTGATGCCCATGGCGCGTGCTTTCTCAACAAAGGCGAAATACTTGCTGTTGTCGTAGAACAGCTGCGTCACGGCATACTGCGCACCCAGTTCCTGCTTGGCTTTCAGCCACGCCATGTCCATCTCGAGGTTGGGCGCCTCCTCATGTTTTTCGGGATAGGCAGCCACACCGTAGTCGAACGTGCCCATCGGGCATTTTATCGGTGTGCCGTCGGCGAAGAAACCCTCGTTGAACATGTTCACCTGCCTTATCAGGTCGGTGGTGTGCGCGTGCCCGTTCTTTGTCGGTATGAAGTTGCGGTCCTCCCTTGCCTTGTCGCCTCGCAGCAGCAACAGATTTTCTATTCCGAGAAACTGCAGGTCAAGCAGTTCGTACTCAATGTCCTCTATCGTCGCTCCGCTGCAAATGACGTGCGGAATGACGGGTATTCCAAACCTGTTCTGTATGGCCGCTGCAATGGCTATCGTGCCCGGACGGCGCCTTATGCGGCGGCGTTCGAACAGTCCGTCGTCCAGTTCGCGGTAAACATATTCGCTGTGGTGTGTGGTTATGTTGATGTAGTCGGGACCGAACTCCTTGAGCTTCTCTATTGTTGAGAACAGGTTGCCTGTGCCCGTACCCTTGAGCGGTGGCAGCACCTCAAACGAGAATCCCCGTCTGTCCTTGCGGCTTATCATTTCCTGTATGTTCATACCTCCGTGCGTGTGTCGTTTGTATGTATGATTTTTTGTCTTCGTGCGGCGCTTCCGGTCTGTTGCCCGTGCAGGCAATGCTGCTGCGCCGCGGCATCATTTTGTCATATCGCCTTTTATCAGCAGGCAAGCCGGTGTCACCACACCTCCGTGGTCGAATCCGCTCAACTCGTATATCGGAATCTCCTTGTTGCCCAGTCCTTCGAGCACGGCTTTCAGATAGAGATTCTCCTCATAGCGTGCCATCTGCTCCAGACGGCGGTCGCCGGTGTAGAGCACGAGGCGCGTGCCCAGCTTGCGCGCGTTGTTGAGCGGCGCATACTTGTCAACTATCGGCAGCGTGTATGATATCTTGCGCTCCTTGCGTATGGTGTAGTGAGTGGCCGTCTGACCGCTCACGGGGTAATAGGCCCGTATGGAGTCGGCGTCAACTCCGTATTCGGCAAGATAGCTCTTGTCGAGCGCAAGCATCAGTGTCAGGTATCCGCCGGCGGAGTGTCCTCCGACATAAACCTGCGAAGGGTCGCCGCCATATTCGGCTATGTGTTTTACGGTCCATGCCACTGCAGCCGCAGCGTCGCGCGTGTAGTCGGGACATTTGCAGCGCGGGAACAGCCGGTAGTTGGGTGCCACGATGGCTATGCCAGCATTCTGAAGCTCTGGGCGCAGCTCCTTCGAACCGCCCTCGAGTGCTCCGCCGTGAAACCAGACAATGGTCTTGAATCCCTTGCGGCCCTCTGGCACATACATGTCGAGCTTGCAACGCTCGCGTCTGTATGCCGACGTGTCGTCGGCGCTCACGTATGATATGTCTTTCAGTGTCTTGTATTTGTCTTGTGCGGCGAGCGTCATCGATACGCACAGTGCCGCTATGGCGAGCATAAGTTTTCTCATATTCCTGTCGTTTCTTTTGTGTTGAATTATGTTTTCGGGTGCAGCCCTTAGGCACATTCCCCCTTAAATTTACAAAGATAAGAAAATTATTGAGAAATCGGGGCATATTGCCGTTGAACGAATTTTTATTAACTTATTTTTATTTAATCAGGCGATAAAATGTTAAATCAATGGTTCTAAAATTCGCGTATTTTCGTCCGGACGGTCTGTCGCGCGTTTTTTCGCGATTTTTGAGATGTTTTGACGTGTTTCCGTAAAGCGCTGATAGTCAGTGATGTTTGCGCGGCATGTGTTTCCGCCATATTTTAAGTGCTTTGCGAAATGGCCTTTATCGGCTTGCGAAATGGCCTCTTTCGGGTGGTGAAATGGACCATATCAGGGCACGAAAGAGCCTTTTTCGGAAGTCAAAAGAGGCTCTTTCGCAAAATCGTCACCGGCAGACGGAGTTATGATGGTGCATTAGTTGGCTTTTCATCTTGCGAAAAGGGCTTTTCTGTATGCCTCGTTTTCACAGATGATGTGTTAAACGTGATGCGCCCGATTGTTAATTATAATAAAACAGCATGCTTTTTGCTCGTGCTCCGACAGTGCCCGTACGTTATATATTTTCCTTTTTTCGGACGGATGTCTATACACTGTCTCGCGTCGGATTTCTTACGGCATCGACTGCCCGGAATGGGTGTGGAAGATGTGATGTCGTGATGAATAATAATAAGGAATATGAAGTGTGGCTATGGATTTGTATATGATTGATAATCAAAAGAATATACATTATCAGTAAACTCCGTGCCAAGTGTGTTGTTCTTTTGTTGAGGTGGTTCATTATTATGTGGCTTTCATCGTTTTGAAAATCATGTTTTTAATTGCCGGTGTAAATGCTTGACATGATGAATAATTTTTTGTTTATTTGTATTAGAAAACAATCTTTTAATCGAATCAAGACGTGTTGGTGACGCATTGAGCCGCTGCGGTGCTTTTAGATGTCGGAATGTGGGCGAAGCGAGGGCACGGACGCGTATTTAAGATTATGGATTTAATGGAAAAAATAGAAGGCGTATGAGATATTTTCTTTTTGTTTTATTCTGGTTACAGATGCTCGTGCCGTGCGGCGCAACGGGTGAGGCTAAGCGGTTGTCACGGCTCGACGCGCGGACGCGCGACAGCGTGATGGTGGCACGGGTGCAGCGTCTGATGATGACGAAACGTCCCTGGCTCTACCGCCGTGACGTCAGACCGGTGGTGAAACGCTGGGTGATGGACAGTCCGAAGACTGCCGACAAGGAGAGCGAGCCGTATAAATGGCTTGTGGACAAGGCAGTAAAGGTGAGGAAGGGCGACGTGTGTTATGCTGTCACGCTGTATTACTGGAACTGGATGGAGGAGGGCTTCGAGGAGAGATACACAGCCCGTGGCATTTTCCTCGAACGTACAGGCGAGCTGCTTACGTTGTGGGACGGATGGGGATACGGTTGGTCTGATCCTGACGGTATGACCGATCAGCGAAGGCTTTCGCTCATGCCCGTGGCGGCGCGCGACTCTGTGCTCGCGGCGGTGTCGGCTGATGTGCTGAAGCGTCTGCTTCCGCGTCTTTATTATGACGGCGCCCGTGTGACTGATGTTCGGGAGGAGACGTTCGAGAAGTTGAAGTATCCGTGGCTCGGTGATGACGTGGCTGATCTTCACTCTGCCAATCCGGCCGACCGTTACGGCATCTTTTATGTGGTGACGCTTACGGGAGAACGCCCGTGTGGAGAGGACGGACAGCGGAAACCTTACCGCATGGAGATGTATGTGGCAGAGAAAGACGAGATGCCATATAAGGCAGTGGATGCGGTGAACAACCGCGTATATACGCTTATGGAAAGTTCGGTGCTAGACGACATGGAACGTCGTCTGCCTACGGTGGACAATGGTTGCAGGGAGTGGATAAGAAAACAGCGGGTGGCGATAGACTGCTTTCGCGATGTCGAGTTTGCAAGATAAGCAGTGGTGTAGGGTGACGGCGGTGTGGCGAGCCGTCGGTGATTAATTAAATGAAGGTGATTATGAAAAGAATGTTTTTATTCATATTGTTTGTTGTGTGCGGTTCTTTCGTAATGACGAACGCGCAGAAACTGTCGTCCATGTCGAGATTGCAGCGCGACAGTGTGATGGTGGCCTGTCTGCAGACCGCATTGAAAAGCCGCTGTCCGGAGCTGTATCGCGAGGATGTCAGTCCGCTGACGGTGAAGGGAGACTTCAGGTGGCTCGCCTCAGATGTCAGTACGTGGAACGGCATGCGGCGGAGCGATGTGCCTGCACATGTACGTCCCGACGATGTGTATTATGAAATGACGCTTTACTACTGGAACTGGCGCGACGAGGGTTTCACCGACCGTTATACCGCGCGTGGAGTATTTCTCGACCGCACGGGTGAACTTCTGTTCATGCGTCCCGGCCCTTACAACAGGCTTGAGGCCGACCCTCTCACGCTCATGACGCAGGGGTGCCGTCTGGCCGGAATGTCCGGAGCGGGACGCGACTCGCTGCTGGTGATGAAGGCGCGTAGGGCAGTGAGAGATATGATTCCGCGGCTCTATCATGATGGTGTGACGGTGAAGGTGGAACGTGACGTGTTCTGCGAGGCCGACAGTATGCTCGTTCCGTTCTACGCCGATTATGGAGACGTGTATTACCGGTTGTGGTTCAGTCGTGACGAAGGTGCTTGTGGGTGGACTCTGTCGGAGAATGTGCGGAGACCTTATATGTGTGTCTGGGTGCTGGAGAAAAACGGTGAGCCGTTCATGCTCGACGATCTCGGACTCCGGCGGCGCTATACGCTCGTAGATAACAACAGGCTTACGGCTGTGCGCGGACGGGTGTGGAATCACAATGTACCGCGCTACCGGTGGCTGGTGATGCAGGAGAATGCCATAAAATATAACAACCGCGATATGGACGAAACGGGTACGGCGGGTTATTATCAGCAGAATGTCAGGCCTTTCGAATAACTGAATCCGGATGCGGAAACGGCGTTTTGCGATGTCTGTGCGCCGCAGAATATGTATGTGGCGTGCATAAGCATGCGTGTTGCAACGCGCATTTTGTCTGCCGGTGCTTTTTTGCCGTCTTTTATTTGTATGGCCGTCTTTTATTTTGTATCTTTGTGTCTGTATTGATTTTAATATGGTTTTTGCTAACCAACAAGCCTGAACATTTAAATAAGAAAATGACAAATAAGGGATTATTTAGCCGGATATTGCTGACAGTAGTTATGCTGGCAGCGTTCGGGTGTGGACGTGCGGAGGCTGCTTCTAAGGATGGAGACAACGCATATCTTATGAAGAGGGCGTCGCAGACGTTTAATGCAGTGAAAAAACACATGGCAACAGACGATAAGGTGCTGTTGCAGGAACTGGTGCCGGTGAAGTCCGGACAGAATCCGTATTCCTTTCTTTGGGGATACTCGGCAACGGTCTCGGCCGTGAGCGCCATGTATGAGGCTTCGGGCGATAAGCAGTGGCTGAAGGTGATGGACGGCATGATGCTGAAAGGACTCGACAAATATTACGACAACAAACGTCTGCCGGCTGCATATGCTTCGTATGTGAACACTGCTCCGCAGAGCGACCGTTTCTACGACGACAACATCTGGCTGGGCATAGACATGGCCGACCTGTATGCCGCTACCGGCAAGAATGACTATCTGAAGCGTGCCGAGGAGATATGGACATTCGTGATGTCGGGCTACGACGACAAGCTGGGCGGAGGCATATACTGGTGTGAGCAGAAGAAGGAAAGCAAGAACACATGTTCTAATGCGCCGGCGAGCGTGTTCGCACTGAAAATGTATAACGCCACGAAAGATAAGAAATATCTGGATCGCGGACTTGACATATACAAATGGACGAAAGACAGTCTGGAGGACAAAAACGACCATCTGTATTTCGACCATCTCACGCTGAAAGGAAAATTGGGCAGGGCAAAGTTCTCATACAACACCGGTCAGATGCTTCAGGCTGCGGCGATGCTTTACAAGATAACCGGAGAGAAGAAGTATCTTGACGATGCAAAGCTGATGGCTGAGGCTGCCTATAACAGATTTTTCGAGGATAAGGGCCGTGCCGACGGGCTACGCATACTGCGTGGCGGTGAGATGTGGTTCGACTCGGTGATGCTTCGCGGATATATCGAACTTTATGGCATAGATAACGACAACAAGTATATAAAGGCTTTTCTCGCATCTATGGACACCGCGTGGGGCGACAATGGCTCGCGCGACGAGGACGGACTGTTCGGTAAGTTTTATGATGCCCGCGGAAAGAAGGGTAACCGCACGCTGCTCAATCAGGCTGCGATGATAGAGATGATGGCGAGGTTGTCGGCAGTGAAATAGGGAAAGGTAAAAAAGTAGAAAGGTAAAGAAGTAAAAACGTAAATAGATAAAAGAGTAAAAAAGTAAAAGGGTAAAGAAGTAAAGAGGGGGAAAGTAATAAAAGATATAATAATCGAAATAGAAAAAGACATAATACAAAATATAAAAAATAAAGGGATATAATAAAAAGGTAAAAATATAATAATGTATAACCAATAACAAACCTATGAATAAAGGACTAAAATTCTTTGCCGGTGCGGCTATGATGCTTGCTTTCTCGGCAAATGCGGCGCAAGCTAAAGACTTCGACGCGCAAAAGTATATCACTCTCGCAAAGGATGCGACGGCATACGTGTCTAAACGTCCGGCAGAGGCTGAGCGTCTGTTCCGTTCGGACGCTATTGAGAAGAAGATAAAGGAGGTGAAGAAACTTCTGAAGGACAACAAGTATCTGGCTTGGATGTTCGAGAACTGTTTCCCGAACACAATCGATACGACAGTTCACTTCGACGGTGAGGACGACACTTTCGTTTACACCGGTGACATTGCAGCCATGTGGCTCCGCGACTCCGGTGCGCAGGTATGGCCTTATGTGCAGTTTGCTAACAAGGACCCGAAACTGAAGAAGATGTTGCGCGGTGTCATCCTGCGTCAGCTCAAGTGCATCAACATCGATCCGTATGCCAACGCATTCAATCCCGGTCCGCTGGAAGATAACCCATGGGCAAGCGACCTTACAGACATGAAGCCTGAGCTGCATGAGCGCAAGTATGAGATAGACTCGCTGTGCTATCCGCTCCGACTGGCTTATCACTACTGGCAGGTGACAGGCGATACTTCTGTGTTCGGTGAAGAATGGAAGGCTGCCGTAAAGAACATCTTGAAGACATTCCGTGAGCAGCAGCGCAAGAACGGTCTTGGTCCGTACAAGTTCCAGCGCAGAACAGAACGCCAGCTCGACACCGTATGTAACGATGGACTCGGTGCTCCGGCAAAACCTTGCGGACTCATCTGCTCGTTCTTCCGTCCTTCTGACGATGCCACCACATATCTCTATCTCGTGCCTTCAAACTTCATGGCAGTGTCTTCACTGCGCAAGGCTGCCGAGATTTTGACAAAGGTGAACAACGACAGTGCGACAGCAGGCGAGTGCACAGCTCTGGCCGATGAGGTGGCAGACGCCCTGCAGAAGTATGCTGTGTATAACCATCCGAAGTATGGCAAGATATATGCGTTCGAAGTTGACGGCTACGGAAACTATAATCTTATGGACGACGCCAATGTTCCGAGTCTGTTGGCAATGGCTTATCTCGGCGATGTTGACGTAAACGATCCTATTTATCAGAACACCCGCCGTTTCGTATGGAGCGAGGACAATCCTTACTTCTTCCGCGGTTCAAGGGGCGAGGGTATCGGTGGTCCGCACATCGGATATGACATGGTTTGGCCGATGTCTATCATGATGAGAGCTTTCACAAGTCAGGACGACGCCGAAATAAAATGGTGCATCGAGACACTCCAGCGCACGGATGCCGGAACAGGACTGATGCACGAGTCGTTCAATAAGAACAATCCGGACAATTACACACGTCCTTGGTTCGCATGGCAGAACACTCTTTTCGGTGAACTTATCCTGAAACTGATAGATGACGGCAAGACTGATTTGTTAATAAATGCCAAAAGATAAAAGCTCCGGCGTGTAGCATTATTTACATATCGCTGACACGTTTCGGGCTTTCAAAATGACGGAAGAAACTTTTACGACAGATGATCGTGAGTTTCTTCCGTTATATTTTTATTACAAATTTGATACATCAAATTGTTATTTTGTAATAATTTGTATGATACATATTTGTATGAATTTATATATTTACACATTATTATATATGGATGCGTGCAAATTTGTTACATTTTCTTTATACAGTAAGGCATTGTTCCGTATAATAAATAGTGTAATGAACATGTAACATTATTAGTATATTAAAATCTAAATGTTAAAAAACGGATTGAAAATAAGTTTTTTTTAATTTTCTTCGACAATTATTCTTTTTTTTTACAGAAAAATAGTTTACTTTGCATTCAGCTAAGCTTTTTAAGCACATATACTGTATCTAAACAAGTCGACGAAATATTTATCTTGAATTGGCACTTATGCTTTTCCATATAAATAAAAGGTAGAAGATTGCTTGACAGGTGACATGAAAAAATGATGTAAGAAGGTTGATTATTAACTAACTTAGAATATATAAATTTGATGAAGAAATTATTAATGTCTGTTGCAGTATTTGCTACTGCATTGTTTGCCAATGCTCAGACACCAGCGGATTTTGTGCCGTATAAGAGTACAAAGCTTCGACTTCCGTCTGTGCCCCTGGTAGTATCTGATCCTTATTTCTCGATCTGGTCTCCGTATGACAAACTCAACGACGGTGATACTCGCCATTGGACAAATGATGAGAAACCGCTCGAGGGACTTCTGCGCGTTGACGGCAAAACCTATCGCTTCATGGGTTCGAAGGATAAGTATCTTCTCGAATCAATCGTGCCTATGGCCGACGAAGTGAGATGGAAGGCGCAGTACACACGCAAAAATCCTGGAGCAGGCTGGGAAAAACCGGATTTCAACGCAAGCGGATGGAAAGAAGGCGAAGCTGCTTTCGGTTCTCCGGATCTGAGTTTTGTAAGCACACGTTGGTCTGAGGAAAATTCAGATCTTTATGTTCGCCGTTCTTTTGATCTCACAGAAGAGGATCTGAAGAATGATCTTTACCTTGTCTATTCTCACGATGACGTATTCGAATTATTCATCAACGGAACTTCTGTGGTTAAGACAGGTGAGACTTGGCGTGAAGGCATCAAGCTGCATCTTACAGACGATATGAAGAAGCTGCTCAAGCCGGGTAAGAACGTAATCGCATCTCACTGCCACAACACAACGGGTGGTGCATACACCGATTTCGGACTCTACAAGAACCTCGCACGCAGCAACGAACAGATAATGCAGGCTGAGCAGAAGTCAGTAAGCGTGCTCGCCACATCTTCTTATTATACATTCGTCTGCGGACCTGTTGAGCTTGACGTAGTGTTCACAGCTCCTATGCTGATCAACGACTACGATCTGCTTTCAATGCCTATCAACTACATCTCATATCAGGTTCGTTCAACTGACAAGAAAACTCACGATGTGCAGTTCTATCTCAGCGCCAATCCTTTACAGGGCGTGAACAAGAGCTCACAGCCTACAATTTCTTCAACAGTCATCAAGAACGGTGTGAAGTATCTGAAGACCGGAACAATCGATCAGCCTATCCTTGCAAAGAAGGGTGACGGTATCTGCATTGACTGGGGATATTTCTATATGCCTAATGTGAACGGAAATGTGAGTCTCGCTGCTGAGAACACAGTGAAGGATGCATTCCTCTCAACAGGTGAACTGCCTGTAGGTGAGAACGAAATCGTTTGCCGCAAGGCTTCGCAGATGCCTACTCTGGCTTATGTGCACAACTTCGGAAATGTGACAACTGCTTCAAGCTTCACAATGCTCGGATATGATGAGGTTCAGGACATAGAATATATGTATGAACGTTATAAAGGATATTGGGCACACGGTGGAAAGGTTACGATATTCGACGCATTCGATCGTATGAAGAACAGCTATTCAGACCTTATGGCAAAATGCCGTGAGTTTGATAAGATGATATACGACGATGGTCTGAAGGCCGGTGATGTGAAGTATGCTGAGATTCTCTCGGGATCTTACCGTCACGTGATTGCTGCTCACAAACTGTTCCAGGATAAGGACGGCAACCTGCTGTTCTTCTCAAAGGAAAACAACTCTAACGGTTGTGTGAACACAGTTGACCTTACATATCCTGAGGCTCCGCTGTTCCTCGTTTACAATCCTGACTTGCAGAAAGCGATGATGACAAGTATTTTCGAATACAGCTATTCAGGACGTTGGACAAAACCATTTGCTGCTCACGACCTCGGAACTTATCCTATAGCTAATGGCCAGGTGTATGGTGGTGACATGCCTTTGGAAGAAGCCGGTAATATGATTACGCTTGCTACGATGATCTCAAAACTCGAGGGCAATACCAAATATGTAAACAAATATTGGGACATCATCACAACATGGACCAACTATCTTGTTGAGAACGGTCAGGATCCTGCCAACCAGCTCTGCACCGACGACTTCGCCGGACACTGGGCTCACAACGCAAACCTTTCTATAAAGGCTATCATGGGTGTCGCAGGTTATGCAGAGATGGCTCGTATCAAGGGCGACGCCGCAACTGCCGACAAATATATGAAGATTGCCAAGGATATGGCTGCAAAGTGGGAGAGCGATGCACGCGAGGACGACCACTATCGTCTTGCATTCGACCGCGAGAATACATGGAGTCAGAAGTATAATATGGTTTGGGACAAGCTCTGGAATCTCAACATCTTCCCCAACGACGCAATGCAGCGCGAAATCAAGTATTATCTGAAGAAACAGAACAAATATGGATTGCCACTTGACAGCCGTAAAGACTATACAAAGAACGACTGGATTATGTGGACAGCTGCAATGGCTCCTAACAACAAGACATTCCTTAAATTTGTCGCTCCGGTTTACGATTATATCAATGAGACAGAGTCTCGCGTTCCAATCAGCGACTGGTATGACACCAAGACAGGACTGATGACCGGATTCAAGGCTCGCTCGGTAATCGGCGGCTTCTGGATGAAGGTTCTTGCAGACAAACTTGCAGACAAGAAGTAAGTGCTCGTTTAAGAGTTTGAAAATATGAGTGTTTTGTCACCGCAGATGATTCGTCAGGAATCTCTGCGGTGGACAGAACTCGATAAATGTCTCATGACAGAATGTCATGTCACAGTGCGGAACTCTAATAACTTATAGAAGATAAACTATAAACAATTAATCCTTAATCAATTAATATGTTAAAGAAATGTGTTACTTTGCACAGGTACCTATCAGGTGCAGTGCTTGCATTGTTGGCTTGCTGCTTTACTGCATGTAGCGAAGACGACGATGTTACTGTTCAGGAGTATGATCCGAACACGCCGGTAACAATCACCGATTTTTTACCTAAGTCGGGAGGTGCTAACGATAGGCTTATCATTTATGGTGAGAATTTCGGTAATGACACTTCAAAAGTAAAGGTGACTGTTGGTGGTGTTAAGGCTACTCTTATTAGTGCTAAGAGTAATGTTCGAGGCAATGATGACGGTCTATATGTTTTCGTTCCTCAAGGAGCTTTCTCTGGTGAGATTCAGGTTACTGTCGGTGATGAGACCACTGGTACACAATCTGCAACTGCAACAGAAAAGTTTGAATATGAACGTAAGATGGTCGTTGGTCGTCTCTGCGGTTATCGTAATGAGTACGATGATCAGGGATGGAATGACGGTTCGTTCAGCACTTGTACAGGTTTTGCTGCTGATGGTGAAATGAAGTTCGATCCGAAGTATCCAAACCGTATGTACATTGGATACGATCAGGGCAGCCCTGGTATTCAGGTTGTTGATTTTGATAAGCAGACTGTTGAGAGTATAATGGGTTACACCAAGTTCAATAACAGAAACCGTATCAGATCTATCGATTTCACAAGTCACAACGGTGTTGACTATATGATCGTTTCTGTTGATGAAGACCGTAGCCAGCAGAGAAGTCCGTCTGTTTATATTGTAAGACGTAATGAAGACGGTACATTCAATGAAAATTCTGACACACAGTTGCTCGCTGCTTACAGACAGTGTAATGGTGCATACATACATCCGGTAAGTGGAGATTTGTATTTCAACTCTTATGAGAACGGTCAGTTCTTCCGTCTTGATATGGACGCTTATTTCGAATCGCTGGATAACGGCTCAACATGGGATCCGAATCTGTTGGATTATGATTTGAACAGTCCTGATTCTCCATTCCAGCAGTTGTTCACCATTCAGGATGTAAACTGGGAGTTTAAGATTGCCATCCATCCGACTGGAGCATACGCTTATATTATTGTTGTTAACCAGCATTACATTCTGCGTACAGACTATGATGAGGCAAAGCAGAAATTCACCGCGCCTTATATCGTTGCAGGACAGATGAAGGCTGCAGGATGGGCTGATGGTGTAGGTACTGCAGCACAGCTTTCAACACCTTATCAGGGTGTATTCGTTAAGAATGAAGATTATGTAGCTGAAGGCAAAGAGGATGTATATGACTTCTATTTCGCAGAAAAAGGTAATCATGATGTCCGTAAGATGACTCCGGAAGGAATTGTAAGTACATTTGCCGGACGTGGTAGCCGTACTTCTGCTGCTGATAATAATATCTGGGGTACAGATAATGGTGATCTGCGTGAGGTTGCACGTTTCCGTGACCCGACTGGTCTTGCATATGATGAGAGTAAGAAAATGTTCTATGTCCTTGATACTGTAGGTCGTTCAATCCGTACTATCGGTATGGAGGAAGATCCTAACGAGAATGGTGAGAGCACTGGTGAAACCGGAGGTAGTGATACAGAAGGCGAAGCTGGCAACACAACTGAGGGTGACGGAACAACTGCTAACTAACAATCAGAAGTTATGAAGAAGTATTTAATAATGCTATTTATGATGCTGGGCATGACAGTAAGTGCTCTGGCACAGGAGACTTTGGAAATTACCGGTACTGTCACCGATGCTAAGGGTGAACCTATTATCGGTGCCAATGTCAGTAAAAAAGATGATCCGGGACTTGGAGCTATCACCAATGCCGATGGACATTATAAAATAAGTGTAAAACAATATCAGACACTTGTTTTCTCTTATCTTGGTTTCAATAAGGTCGAGGTGCTCGTTAAGGGTGACAAGACAAGAATTGATGTCAAGATGACAGAGGAGACTATAAACGCTGTGGATGAGGTCGTTGTAACGGCTTTGGGTACACAGAAGAAACTTAATGTGACCGGTGCCATCACCAATGTTAATATGGGTGACTTGAAGCACTATACATCTTCCAACTTGTCGAACACTCTTGCTGGTAACGTTCCTGGTATCATTGCTTACCAGACATCAGGTCAGCCGGGTAAGAATACATCTGAGTTCTGGATTCGTGGTATCTCCACATTCGGTGCAAGTTCTTCTGCACTTATCCTTGTGGATGGTTTCGAGCGTGACAATCTTGATGAACTTAACATCGAGGATATTGAATCGTTTACAGTGCTTAAGGATGCATCTGCAACTGCTATTTACGGTTCAAAGGGTGCTAACGGTGTTGTACTTATCACAACAAAACGTGGTAAGGCCGGTAAGATTAACGTAAACGGTAAGTTTGAGGCTTCATATAACACCAGAACTATTACTCCTGAGTTTGTTGGTACTGAAGAATATATAGATTTGTTGAACGAGGCTCGTATAACAAGAAGTCTTGGTGCTGCTTATTCTCCAGCAGAAAAGGAATTGTTCCTTAATGGACTGGATCCGGATTTGTATCCGAATGTGAATTGGTCTGACCTTCTTCTGAAAGACGGTGCTTGGAGCTATCGTGCTAACGTCAACCTCAGTGGTGGTGGTAACACAGCTCGTTACTATGCATCTATTGCATACGTAGAGGATCAGGGTATGTATAAGACAGACCAGACTCTTCGTGACAAGTATGATACAAACGCAAACTACAAGCGATGGAACTATCGTTTGAATGTCGATATCGATATTACTCCGACAACTGTATTGAAGCTCGGTGTATCAGGTGACTTGAACAAACGTAACTCTCCGGGATTGGGTGATGATCGTGTTTGGGGACAGCTCTTTGGTTATAACAACATCCTTTCTCCGGTAATGTATTCAAATGGTTATGTACCGCAGATCAACATTGGACGTGATGACAACCATGTGAACCCGTGGGTGTCTGCAACACAGACCGGTTATAACGAGGAATGGACCAACAACCTCTATTCTAATGTTGCACTTGAGCAGAATCTCGACTTTATAACAAAGGGACTTAAATTTACTGCTCGTTTCGGTTACGATACATACAACTTCAACCAGATATCTCATCGTCGCAGCCCGGCAACATATCATGCTAATGGTCGTGATGACAATGGTAATATTATCTGGGATCAGATACGTAACGAGCAGGACATGACTCAGTCTTCAAGCAATAGCGGTTCACGACGTGAATTCCTTGAGTTGTTGCTCAACTACAACCGTCAATTCGCTAAAGTACATAACGTAGGTTTCAACGCCCGTTTCACACAGGATACAAACATCCAGACACAGAACCTTGGAACAGATATCAAGAACTCTGTATCTCGTAAGAACATGGCACTTGCTGCACAGGTCACATATAACTACGCAAACCGTTACTTCATTGATGGTAACTTCGGTTACAACGGAACTGAGAACTTTGCCGACGGTCACCGTTGGGGATTCTTCCCGGCATTCTCTGTTGCATGGAACGTAGCGGAGGAACCGTGGGTACGCAAGGCAGCTCCTTGGATGGATATGTTTAAGATTCGTTATTCTTACGGTAAAGTAGGTAATGACGCTATATATGAAAACAATAATCGTGTACGTTTCCCGTATCTGTACACTTTGGATTATATAACTCATGATGATAATGGAACTATAGTTCAGGACTATGTGTACAATTTCGGTACAGCTGATTATTCTAATCCATTCCATGGTATCCATTACACACAGCTTGCAGCCAGAGGTGTGACATGGGAGGTTGCCCATAAGTCAGACGTAGGTATTGACCTCGTACTCTTCAAGAATAAGTTCTCTTTGACAATGGACTACTTCTATGAGAAACGTACAGGACAGTACACCAAGCGTAACTACATCCCGTCTATGGCAGGTTTCGAAAGCAGCCCATGGGCTAACGTAGGTGCCGTTAGAGTAAATGGTTTTGATGGTAACTTCGCATATAATGAAAGACTCGGTGAAGTAGATCTTACCGTACGTGGTAACATTACTTACAGTAAGAATGAGGTGCTCGTAGCTGATGAACAGTTCAATACATATCCTTATCAGTATTCTGCAGGATACCGTGTAAATCAGCAGAAGGGTCTTATCGCTCTTGGCCTGTTCAAGGATTGGGATGATATCCGTAACAGTCCTCAACAGACTTTCGGCGACTACATGCCTGGTGATATAAAATATAAGGATGTCAACGGTGATGGTAAGGTAGATGGTGGCGACGTTGTTGCTATCGGTGCTACTTCTACACCAAACCTTATCTACGGTCTTGGATTCTCTGTAAGATGGAAAGACTTTGATTTCAACCTCCACTTCCAGGGAGCAGGCAAGTCAAATGTTCAGATTCTCGGTAAGAACGTGTTCGCATTCAGCGAGAACCAGTGGGGTAATGTATTCAAGGGAATGCTTGACGACCGTTGGATCTCAGCTGATATATCCGGAACAACAGCCACAGAAAATCCGAATGCATCTTATCCGCGCCTTTCTTATGGAGGCAATTCGAACAACCAGCAGACTTCGTCTTTCTGGCTTCGTGATATGAGTTATTTCCGTCTCAAGAACCTTGACTTCGGTTATACACTGCCAAAATCAATTGTCAACAAGATACATTTCAACACAGTACGTTTCTATATCACAGGAACAAACCTGTTGACATGGTCTAAGTTTGATACATGGGATCCTGAATCATTGCAGACTCGTGGTGAGGAATATCCTCTTACAAAGTCTGTGACAGTAGGTGTACAGGTTAACTTGTAATAAATTCAAAAAGAAAGATATGAAAAATAAAATAGCAATATTGATGATGTCGGTTATCGGTTTAGGGTCTCTGTCTTCTTGCGTTGACCTTGATTCCGACAAATATTTTGAAGACCGCCGAACATTGGAGTCAGTCTTCACAAACCGTCAGCAGACACAGGAATGGTTGGCATATGCCTATTACTTCCTTCTGCGTGAGAATGTCGATGTGGGCAATAAATCAGGTTCATTCTATAACTGCTTCGACGATTGCGTATATTACGGCGACCGCGACAGTAAGTTGTTCGGTGATAATAAAGACGATGTGAGAGTTTCATACAACTCTTATCGTATGGGTCTTTACGAAGAGGATTTCAACAACTATGTATGGCAGATGTGCTATAAAGGCATCTATCAGGCTTCGGTCTTCATCCATAACGTAGATATGAACCCTCAGATGACAGATCTCGAAAAACTCGATTATAAGGGTCAGGCCCGTTTCGTACGTGCATACTACTATTGGTTACTGCTCCGCAAGTATGGTCCGGTGCCAATCGTTCCTGAGGAGGGCGTTGATTACACATTGACATATGAGGCAATGTCTCAGCCGCGTAATACATACGAGGAAGTAGTTGAGCATATCTCTAAAGAAATGATTCAGGCTGCTAACGAGATACAGTATTATAAGCGTGATCAGGAAAATGCGGCACGTCCTACCAAGGGTGCTTGTCTTGCAACACGTGCTTTGGCTTACATCTATGCAGCCAGCCCTCTTGCAAACGGACAGCTTGCAAACGGTCAACATGATGAATCTAAGGTTGATGCAAAAATTGCCGAGGATTTCAGAAACAAGGATGGACAGTATCTGCTCAGCAGAGAATACGATGAAAGCAAGTGGGCACGTGCTGCCGCTGCTTGTAAGGATGTGATGGAGCTTAATCAGTACGAGCTTTACCATGCAACAAAGAGTACATCAGGAACAGCGACTATCACTCCTCCGGATGATGGTAACTTCTCTCAGAAGAACTGGCCTAACGGTTGGGCTGATATCGATCCTATGTTGTCTTATGCCAATTTGTTCAATGGTAATGTTGCCATACAGGACAATCCTGAGATTATCTTCTCTCGCGTAAGCGGAATGCTCCGCCAGAATGATTATTCTATCGAGTCTATCGTATTACACTCTATGCCGGTAAGCTGCGGCGGATGGAATACCAACGGTCTTACACAGAAGATGGTAGATGCTTTCTATATGAATGACGGAACAGATGTTCCCGGCAAAGACAGTGAGTTGAATGGTGGTAATGGTTCAGAGCGTGTTAAGGGTTGGACCACACGTCAGAACTATAAGGATTATCCGCCATTGAAGGCAAACGTATCATTGCAGTATGCTAACCGTGAGCCGCGTTTCTACGCTTCAGTAGCATTCAGCGGTAGCGTTTGGGAGTGCGCAGGTCATCCGACAACATCACAGCGCGACAAGCAGATATTCTATTATCGTGGAGGTGGTGACGGTTACATCAATGCCTTCTCTTATCCTCGTACCGGTATAGGTTACAGAAAGTTCTATAATCCTAATGATTACATCGAGTCAGACCACAGTATGACAAACATTGCAGCCAAACCGGAACCTGCTATCCGTTACGCAGACATCCTCTTGATGTATGCAGAGGCTCTTAATGAGCTTGACGGTTCATACCAGGTTGCATCATGGGATGGCAGCAAGACATACACAATCAGCCGTGATATCAACGAGATAAAGAAAGGTATCCAGCCGGTACGTATTCGTGCGGGACTGCCTGATTACACTGATGCGGAATACTCTGATAAGAACGTATTGCGTGCAAAGATCAAGCGTGAGCGTATGATTGAACTTCTTGGAGAAGGCAAGCGTTATTACGACTTGCGCCGTTGGATGGATGCACCGGTTGAGGAGTCTCAGCAGATTTATGGTCTTAACGTATTTATGACTCAAGACAGACGTGATGACTTCATGGTTGTAATACCAACAACCAATCTTCAGCAGACATTCGCTGAGAAGATGTACTTCTGGCCTGTTACCTTCGACGAGCTCAAGCGCAACAACAAGTTGGTACAGTCACCGGGTTGGAGAAATTATGACTAAATAATTAAATGGAAATTAAAATGAAACATATATCTATTTTAGGAGCTTCTTTGTTGGGCCTGCTCTTGTTAACTACTTCTTGTAATGACGAGTGGGAGGATGAGCAGTATGCTCACTATGTAGCTTTCAGTGCTCCGCTTGATAACGATGGTGTGAGAGTTGTTAATGTTCCGTACACGCGTTGCCTTTACGATAATGATGGTAATGTTACCGGTAATAAATTCCCTGATGAGGCTGATGGCGGTTACGGTATTTCAGAGTATGATCTTCCTGTTGTCATTGCGGGTTCTACAACCAATCCGAAGGATGTGACCGTGCATTTCGCAGCAGACCCTGATACATTGGGTATAATGAACTATGCCAGATTCCAGAACCGTACGGATCTGTATTATCAGGACATGAGTCAGTATGCCACATACGCATCAGAGATGACTATACCTGCCGGAACAGATGTTGATCTGTTGAATATCAAATTCGACTTCCGTGGTATAGATATGTCTAAGAAGTGGGTTCTTCCTATTCAGATACTGGACGACCCAAGTTATGGATACGAGTCGCATCCGCGTCAGTATTATGCTAAGGCTCTACTTCGTATTTATCCGTTCAATGACTGGTCAGGACTTTATTCAGGAACATCTCAGCAGATTTCCATTGCAGGAGATACTGAGGCTTCTGTTGTTGAAAATGTCCGTATGTATGTAGTGGATGAGAATGCAGTGTTTGTATATGCCGGACTTATCGACGAGGACAGACAGGACCGTGCTAACTACAAAATCAAGCTCGAGTTCGTTCCTAACGAGAATGACCACACCCGTGGTACAGTCAAGTTCACATGCGATAATCCTCTTATGAAGTTCAGCGTTAACAAGGTTACAGACGCAGGCGGTAATCCTACCAATGAAGATGAGGTTACACGTTACACTGTAATAGAGGAAATGGATGCTACACAGAACTATCTGTTGCACCGTTATGTGATAATAAACAATGTTAATTATACATTCACTGACTACGGACTTGTTCCTGGATATGAGATGTCTTACACAGTCAAAGGTTCTCTGACCGGCGAGCGTAAGATCAACACTCAGATTAAGGACCGTCAGTATGCTATCGAATGGTAATAATCTGACAGGATTTTTATCAAACATACATTCAATCACTCTCCGTTCGCGCGGAGAGTGATTTTTCATATTATGCGTTTACAAACAAAAGGACTTATGATAAAGTTAAAATATCAGTTGGTGTCATTGTTGTTGTTTCTGTCGTCAGGCGCTGTCGGAGCACAGACCATACGTGTTGTTGACAGGCCCGACAACACAAGTCAGAGCAACAATTATGTAAACAGCCGTGCCCCGTTGCGTCAGCAGAGCTTCATCAAGCTTCCTGTCGGCAGCATACATCCGGCAGGTTGGGTGGGGCGTTATCTTGAGTTGCAGCGCGACGGTCTCACCGGTCATCTCGGTGAGATATCTGCCTGGCTCGACAAAGAGAACAACGCGTGGCTCACTTCCGGCGGCGACCACGGATGGGAGGAAGTGCCTTATTGGCTGAAAGGATACAGCGACCTCGCCTATATCCTCGGTGATAAGAAGATGCTTAAAGAGACCAAACTGTGGATTGAGGCCATACTGAACAGCCAGCGTCCCGACGGTTCGTTCGGACCGGTGAACATGCACGGTGACAAGCCTGAGCTTTGGGCCCAGATGATAGCGCTGTCCACGCTTCAGACCTATTATGAATACAGTGGCGACGAGCGCGTGATAAAGCTCATGACCGATTATTTCAAGTGGCAGCTGACCATCCCCGACGACAAGTTTCTCGAGGATTATTGGGAGAACAGCCGTGGCGGCGACAATCTCTATACTGTCTTATGGCTTTACAACCGCACTGGAGATAAATTCCTTCTCGACCTTGCACACAAGATACACCGCAACACCGCCGACTGGTGTCAGCCCACGAGCCTGCCAAACTGGCACAATGTGAACATAGCCGAGTGTTTCCGCGAGCCGGCAACCTATTACATGCTCACCGGCGACAAGGCCATGCTCCATGCCTCATACAACGTGCAGCACCTCATACGTCGCACCTTCGGACAAGTGCCGGGCGGCATGTTCGGCAGCGACGAGAACGCGCGTCTGGGCTATATAGATCCGCGTCAGGGCGTGGAGACCTGCGGAATGGTGGAGCAGATGGCGTCAGACGAGATAATGCTGCGCTTCACAGGCGACCCATACTGGGCCGAGAATTGCGAGGACGTTGCCTTCAACACATATCCCGCCGCAGTGATGCCCGACTTCCGTTCGCTGCGATATATCACATCGCCCAACATGGTGCAGAGCGACTCAGAGAACCACAGTCCCGGCATTGCAAACAGCGGACCATTCCTCTCGATGAACCCGTTCAGCAGCCGCTGCTGCCAGCACAACCATTCGCAGGGATGGCCTTACTACTCCGAGAATCTTGTCTATGCCACTCCTGACAACGGCATGGCCTTCGTGATGTACGCGGCCTGCACAGCTGACGTGAAGGTGGCAGACAGCAAGAAGGTAACGGTGACAGAGACGACCAACTATCCTTTCGACGAGAACATCACCATAACGATTGACAAAGGCAAGGCCGAGTTCCCGCTCTATCTGCGCATACCAACGTGGACAAAGAATGCCGAGGTGTATGTAAACGGCGAAAAACAGACCGTGACTCCCGTGAGCGGCAAGTACTATTGCATCAGCCGCGAGTGGAAGAAAGGCGACAGTGTGAGCCTGCGTGTGCCCATGTCGCTCAGCATGCGCCGCTGGCAGGTCAACAAAAACAGCGTGAGCGTTGACTACGGACCGCTCACCTTGTCGCTGAAGATAAAGGAACGCTACGTGAAGCGCGACAGCAAGGAGACCGCCATACACGACAGCCAGTGGCAGAAGAACGCCGACGCGTCGCAGTGGCCGACCACCGAAATATATGCCGACAGCCCGTGGAACTACGCCCTCTATCTCAACCCCGCGAACGCGCTCGGCTACATAGAGGTGGTGAAAAAGCCGTGGCCGGCCGACAATTTCCCGTTCACGCTTGAGAGCGTGCCGCTCGAGTTCAAGGCCAAAGGCCGTCAGGTGCCGTCGTGGACGCTCGATGCCACCAAGCTGTGCGGAGTTCTGCCCGACGAGTGCGCGCCTAAAGCCGTCACGCTCGACGACATAACGCTCGTGCCGATGGGTGCAGCCCGTCTGCGCATATCGGCTTTCCCGACTACCGACAAATAGTCGTTCACATCATAAACAAAGCATAAACAACCGGTGTCCGCGCCTCCGTCACGGTGGTGCGGACACTTTGTTTTTTGTCCTATCATAAGTTGCGGGCAGCGCAAAATGCTATTCCTGCACCCGGTTCTTTTCTTTTAATATTAAGCGGTAACAATATGCCGGCTGCGCTTTTTGATATTTTTCACTATACATTCTGACACCCTCGCATCAAAAACACGCCTGTATGCGTCGCTCGTACAAAATATTTCCTTAACTTTGTCTTTGACGTACATGCCGTCTTCTGCCGCCGTTCCGCACGGTTCTTTCCTGTGGATGAAAGTCAGTTTCCGGCATTGATGTCTGTCTGAATAAAACTAATGACTAAAACAAGAGAATGTCCGAACTTTTTGTCTTGCCTGCCGCTTTATGTGTCAAGCTGCAAAGCCGTGTCGCCGACCGGCGAATTGTGCGGATATTCAGCACCTACTGCTTAAACTGTCTGAAATAATACGGTTTATCTGTTGCAGGGGTCGTAAGATAGAATTTCATAAAAACAAAATAAAATATGATGAACTACAAACAGATGCTTTATTGTGCAGCACTCGCAATGTTTACGGCTTGCGGTACTGCCGACAAGAAAAACGTGGGGACACTGATCGACGGGTTCGACGGTGAAACGTGGAAAAATTCTGAATGGATTTCCGTAGTCAATGCACCTGTTGTGACGGGTACTGTGAACGATGGTGCGCGTGCGGCTGACGGTGCCAACTGGTTTGTATCCACACTGACCAACGAAGCCAAGGTGAAACGTGTGGAATGGATGACGGCAGGACTTGGAGTCTATGACCTGTATGTCAACGGCAAGCTCGTCGGCAAAGAGGTGCTCAAGCCCGGATTCACCCATCCGCTCAAGACCAAGCGTTCGTTTACATATGATATAACCGACCTGTTCGACAGACACTCCGGAGCTGAGAACCAGTTGGCCGCGCAGGTTACACCGGGCTGGTGGGCCGACAAGATTGTCACCCCCGGCGGAACTCAAGGCATGTATGGCACCAAGTGCGCATTTCGTGGCGTGCTGCGTGTGACCTATGCCGACGGAACCACACGCCTTTACGGAACCGATACAGACAACTGGCTGGCAGGTATTGCCGGACCGGTGAAGCATGCCGCCATATTCGACGGCGAGGTTTACGATGCCCGCGAGCCACAGGGCTATCTTACTCCTGCCAAGCTCTCAAAGCCTGAAGTGAACCACGAATTCCGCGGACAGATACGTCCGAACAACGGTGCCGAGATATATATGCGTCAGGACCTTGCGCTCGCTCCCGTCGATGCCTATACCTGGCAGGACGTGACAGGGCAGAGCGACGACGCTTACGGCAAGGTTGTCATAAAGAAGAAATTCAAGGACGGAGAGTCAATGCAGGTAAATCCGGGCGAGAATCTGGTGGTTGACTTCGGACAGAATGCCGCCGCCGTGCCTGAGTTCGTCTTCCAGGCAAAGGAAGGCACAAAGCTTCATTGCGTGACGGGAGAGCTGCTCAACGATGGAAACGGAGCTAAGAGCAGAGGCATGGACGGACCTGAAGGCAGCGTTCACCGTCTCAATCTGCGCATACCTGATACAGGCATGATGCTCGACTATACCTTTGCAGCAGGAGACAAGCCCGTAACCTTCCGTCCGCAAAACACGTTCTTCGGCTATCGTTTCGTATCAATCACCGTCACTGAGCCGGTGACAATAAAGAAGATACGCAGCGTCCCCGTGACGTCTATCGCCAAGGACATGGAGATAGGACACATCACTACGGGTAACGAACTTGTGAACAAACTTATCTCTAACACATATTGGGGACAGCTGTCCAACTATCTGTCTGTTCCTACCGACTGTCCGCAGCGCAACGAACGTCTGGGCTGGACTGCCGACACACAGGTGTTTGCAGAGACAGGTACATTCTTCGCCAACACCAAACGTTTCTTCCATAAGTGGTTGCAGGACATGCGCGACACCCAGTCGCCCACGGGCGGCTATCCGGGCGTGGCTCCGTTCGCACAGTACGGATGCGGCGATCAGGACATGATGCGCCTCGGATGGGCCGATGCGGGAATCATTGTGCCATGGGTCGTATGGAAACAGTACGGCGACAAACAGGTGGTTGACGAGTCGTGGGCGTCAATGGAGCGTTTCATGAACCACGTTGCGGAGACAAAATACGATCACAATGCGCTCAGAAACGAGAACGGAAATTATCAGTGGGCCGACTGGTTGAGCTACGAACCGCTGGAGAGTTGCAGCGGACGTGCCTTCGGTCAGAACGGTCCTCTGCCTGAGGCTGTTGACTACTGGAACTATCTGTGCGCCAGCTACTGGCTTATGGATGCCGGCATGATGCGCGACATGGCCAACGCCACCGGCCGTGACGCCTCACGCTATGCGTCGATGGTGAACGAGGCACGCGAGTACATACGCAGCCAGTTCTTCACTTCAGACGGTGAGTTCAAGACCGAGATACTTAACACCATGCAGACTCCTGCACTCTTCGCCCTGAAGAACAATATACTTGAAGGTGCTGCCAAGGAACGCATGATTGCCCATCTGCGCGAGAACTTCAAGCAGCACGACAACTGCCTGCAGACAGGTTTCCTCGGCACTTCAATACTCATGTCCACACTTACCGAGAACGGTATGTCCGACATTGCCTACGAACTGCTCTTCCAGCGCAAGAATCCGTCGTGGCTCTATTCCATCGACAACGGCGCCACAACCATCTGGGAACGTTGGAACAGCTACATGAAAGACAAGGGCATGGGTCCGCAGGGCATGAACTCGTTCAATCATTACGCCTACGGTTCGGTGTGCGAATGGTTGTGGGAGACTGCTGCCGGCATAGCCGCCGATCCAGCCAAGCCGGGCTTCCGCCACATCATCATGCGTCCTGTTCCCGACCGTCGTCTGGGTTATCTGACTGCTGAATACAAGTCTGCCGCCGGACTCATAAAGAGTTCATGGAAGTTTGACGGCGACACATGGAAGTGGACGTTCACTATTCCTGAGGGAGCCACAGCCGATGTGACACTTCCCGGCGAGACTGCCTCAAAGGAATACGGTGCGGGCACTCACACAGTGAGCGTGAAGATGTAAGACTTTCAATTCAAGTAATACAATAATTCTTCGTGGCGGACAGTCCCCGATACCTGTGTCGGGGACCTCCGCTTAAAAGCTGAAGGCTCAAAGGTGGCAAGTGCCGCGCCCGGTAAGGCGGATGCCTGTCGTCCGTTCTCTGCCGGAGCAGCTGCGATGCGACTTTCAATCCTAATTATATATGTGGCGGCCGTGCGTCTTTCCGACGCCGGTCGTCATTTTTGTTTTTGCATGAATATAAAGTTTCTGTCGGTAAGGATTTTATTCGATGAAATCGCAAAACCGGGAATGGCGGACGGTTTCAGACGCTTGGTAGAGGTTTTGTCGGGAAATCTTGAATCATCGGACAGGCATTGTAGGGAATCCTCATAAAGTATATATGGCTTATGTGAGACTTAATGTCAGAGTCTGTGAGGAGGCCTATACTGCCAGACGGATATTCAGTGGAGCATGGCTTTCGGTGATGAATAAGTATTTTTCCAGTGGTGAATAAGTATTGAATGGCGGAATAATTATATATCGCGCTGTGTTTTGTAAGCCGTGAATGTGCGTGGCTCGCGTAATGGAAAAAATCAATGTTGTCACGGCGATAAATCCACGCTACCGTAACAATGAATCCGCGTTGTCATAACAATAAATCCATTCGCCAAAGCCAATATATTTTCATAGTGCGTCGTATGCATGTTTCCGGAGTGTTTCTTTACATCTGAAATCAGCGTTTTTAAGGGATTTTCGAGAGAACAACTTACAATTTTTCTTGACTAAATTTTGACAAAATATTTTCGCAAAAGAGGTGT
>ENA-ORSJ01000635-ORSJ01000635.1-human-gut-metagenome-genome-assembly--contig:-NODE-635-length-36435-cov-8.577268_pt1 | contig 36435 bp, 34 predicted proteins | sample MGYA00242191_ERZ509158 | MGnify/ENA primary metagenome ERZ509158 (study PRJEB26280, sample SAMEA2338623) | human gut metagenome | biome: human gut; feature: human-associated habitat; material: faeces...
TCTTCCGCGACTACCCCACTCCGGAAGCCATGGCCGCCGCCACGCCGGAAACCATTTATGAATACGTCCGTAGCGTGAGTTATCCCAACAACAAAGCCAAGCACCTGGTAGGGATGGCACGCATGCTGGTGGAAAACTACCACAGCGAGGTTCCTTCCGATTTGGACGAGTTGGTCAAGCTTCCCGGCGTAGGACGTAAGACGGCCAACGTCATCCAAGCCGTCGTGTTTGAAAAAGCCGCCATGGCCGTAGACACCCATGTGTTCCGCGTGAGCCACCGCATCGGGCTCGTCCCTGCCACCTGCACCACGCCTTACAGCGTGGAAAAACAACTGGTACGTTATTTCCCGGCTCCCATTATCCCCAAAGCCCATCACTGGCTCATCCTGCACGGACGCTATACCTGCACGGCACGTACGCCCAAATGCGAGGCCTGCGGACTGAAAATGATATGCCGGCATTACCTGCGTACCCACGGAGCGGCACGCCCTTCCGCCCAACCGTAAACAACCCGTGGCACGACGAGCGGAAACACCGCACGAAAACGTAGCCCGTCCTCCGCAAATAAAGGGTCTGCTTTCTTGCAAATATGAGCGGAAAAGTATAATTTTGCAGTGCTGTAAAAGCATCATATTAAAGAAAGAAACGACAGAAAACCTTTAAATAAAGATTTAAAATTATGACTATTGACAATTACAAGTTTGCCGGCAAGAAGGCAATCGTACGTGTGGACTTCAATGTCCCCTTGGATGAGAACGGTAAGATTACAGACGATACCCGTATTCGCGGAGCATTGCCGACGCTGAAGAAAATCCTGGCCGAAGGCGGTGCGCTCATCATCATGAGCCACATGGGCAAGCCGAAAGGCAAAGTGAACCCGAAGTTTTCTTTGAGCCAGATTGTAGATGCCGTTTCAGAGAAATTGGGCGTAGCCGTAAAATTCGCTCCCGATTGCGCCAAGGCCGCTGACGCTGCCGCTGCTTTGAAACCGGGTGAAGTTCTGTTGTTGGAAAACCTCCGCTTCTATCCTGAAGAAGAAGGCAAACCTGTAGGCATCGACAAGGAAGACCCCGCTTACGAAGAGGCCAAGAAAGCCATGAAGGCTTCCCAGAAAGAGTTTGCCAAGACATTGGCTTCATACGCAGACTGCTACGTAAACGACGCGTTCGGAACAGCTCACCGCAAACATGCTTCTACGGCTGTCATCGCCGACTATTTCGATGCCGACAACAAGATGCTCGGCTATCTGATGGAGAAAGAAGTGAACGCTGTAGACAACGTGTTGAGCAACATCAAACGTCCGTTCACGGCCATCATGGGCGGTTCTAAGGTTTCTACCAAAATCGGTATCATCGAAAACCTGATGGACAAGGTGGACAACCTGATTCTGTGCGGCGGTATGACTTATACTTTTGCCAAAGCCCAGGGCGGCAAGATCGGTAACTCCATCTGCGAAGACGACAAATTGCAGTTGGCTCTCGATATCATCGAAAAGGCGAAGGCCAAAGGCGTAAACCTCGTATTGGGTACGGACTGCGTGGCTGCCGACGCTTTTGCCAACGACGCGCACACACAAGTGGTTCCGGCCAACAACATTCCCGAAGGTTGGGAAGGCTTAGACGCAGGTCCGGCTACCCAAAAAGCTTTTGCCGAAGCCATCAAGGGTGCCAAGACGATTCTGTGGAACGGTCCTGCCGGCGTATTCGAATTCGATAACTTCACAGCCGGTTCGCGTGCCATTGCCGAGGCTATTGCCGAAGCTACCAAAAACGGTGCGTTCTCGCTCATCGGCGGTGGTGATTCCGTAGCATGTATCAACAAGTTCGGCATGGCCGACCAGGTTTCTTACATTTCTACGGGCGGTGGTGCCTTGCTCGAAGCCATCGAAGGCAAGATTCTTCCGGGTATCGCAGCCATTAAAGGTTAATCCGTCCCGGCGGACATTCTGAAATACGAAGGGCGACTTGTGCATACGGGTTGCCCTTCTTCATTCCAAAACTCCATGAAGAAGTTAATTCCCCTACTCCTCTTGTTAGGTATCGTGTGCGGATGCCATTCCGGACAGAACGATACGGCTACCTCGCAGACCGGGAAAACGCGTCAAGATTCCTTAGCCCTTAAGGTGGCCTTGATGCCGACCTTGGACTGCCTGCCGTTCTACTATGCCCAGCGGTGCGGACTGTTCAAAGAATTAGGCCTGGACATCCGCCTGCAAACTTTCAATGCCCAAATGGACTGTGATACGGCTTTCGCCCGCAGACACGTGGACGTGTCCTACACAGACCTGATTCGTGCCGCATGGATGCAAAGCAAAGGTACGGGGTTGTATGTATTCATGCAGGCGGACGGACACCATGAATTGTTGACAGCCAAAAGCAGACGCATACGACAGACCAAACATTTAAAGGAACGGATGGTGGCCATGGCCCGCCACTCGGTGACAGACCTCTTGTTAGACACGGTCATCGGACAGGCACGTCTGGAACCGTCTACGGTCTACCATCCCCAAATCAACGACATCCGGCTCCGGTACGGCATGCTGAACAATGCCACGATAGACGCAGCTTTCCTTCCCGAACCGTATGCCACGCAAGCCAAGCTGAAAGGACATAGGAGCATCTACGACAGCCGGAAGCCACACATACGGCTCATGGCCTTCATGGTTTCGTCCGACGTTGTGGCCGACAAAAGGAAATCGGAACAAATGCGCTTGCTGCTGCAAGGCTACAACAAAGCCGTGGAACAAATCAACCGTAAGGAACAAACGGACAGCATACGGAACATACTGCTCGGCTACCCAGTGGAACCGGAAACGATAGATTCCCTGAAAATACCGGCTTACCCTCAAGCCCAAAAAGCGGAAAAAGACAACGTGGCCACAGCCCTCAGTTTCCTGACTTACCGACATTTGATTACGCCTGAATATACGGGCGACACGCTCATCCACACACCATTCATCCCTTAAACTTATGGATAGGAAAAGTTTTGAACTTCTTTATCACGATGCCGTAGAGGCTCTCATCTCACGCCACATGCACGATGCCCTGAACTGTATCCGGGGGATTTTGTTCAATACAGAGAATCCGGAACTGAACCGTGAACTGGAATCTGTACAACAGGACTATGGCATGATGCTCACTTTCATGGCGCAGGGCGGCACGGATCCCCAACAAGCCCTCGTCCATCGTAACCTGACCCATCGGACTTTCGCACTACTCGACAAGTCCGCACGGCTCTACCACGTCCGTTACGAAAACGACCTGTATACGGAAACGTTCAATCGCTGTTATACAGAGCAATCCTCCCCATTTGACCAATGGATGGAAACAGCTGATTTATTACGGGATAAATTATCAGAGGACTGCAGAAAGGCCTATACGGAAGAGGCAGAGGAGAACAATTTCTATAATGTGTACGACAAGCTGTTCGAATACATTTGGACCGCTCCTCTTTTCCATGCGTCCGACGCTGAAAAACTGAAAAGTTTCATAGAACGGCAGGAAGCCGATGAACAAGCCTTGCTCATCAGTGCCGTCATGCTGAACATACAACGATATTTCGACCCGCAAAAATATCGCCTGTTGCTTCATTTCTGCCGGACGGAGCATACGAAAGTCCGCGCACGGGCCATGACAGCTGCCGTGTGGACCTACATGCAATACGAAAAACGATTTGTCTACTATCCCGACCTCTCGGACGGACTATCATTGTTAGCGCAAGACGAACGCCTAAAAGGGGAACTCATCCTCCTGCAACAGCAATTCCTGCTCAGCCTGGAAACGGCTAAGGCTGAAAGGAAATTGCAAAATGAAATTTTCCCCGATTTGCTCAGAAGCAGGAACTACCAACGCAATAAAATGGGATTCGAGCAAATGGAGGAAGATTTGGCAAAAGCCTTACGCGGCGAACCGAATGCGGAATGGGAAAAGTTACGGGGCAACAAACAGTTGGCCGACAACATGAAAGCCATCATCGCCATGGGTAAGGAAGGGATAGACATCAACTTGGGTACTTTTTCCTCGCTCAAAGGCTTCTCATTTTTCCAATCCGTCGCACATTGGTTCGCGCCATTCAACAAACGGAGACCTGAAGTGAAAGGCATCTTTCCACCAAACGTACGGCACAATCCGATACAGATGCTTATGGAAGCCGGCAACTTCTGCGAATCGGACAAATATTCGCTTTGCATGATGCTCAACCAAATAGCCCCTTCGCAACGGGACATGATGATTTCCCAAATCGGCTCACAGATAGAAGGCAACGAAGAAGGTCTACGGGATGTAGCCAAGGAAAGCATGAACATCGGCTCTGTCTACCGTAGCTATTTGCAGGACTTGTACCGTTTCTTTAAACTTCATCCGCGTAAGTCACAGTTTGACGACCCGTTCAAGGGAGACCAGTTATTCACCCGTTATACAGTATTGGAAAGTATGCTGAAAACACCGGCTTATTTGCGCGAGACGGCCTCGTTCCTTATGAAAAGGGAATGTTACCAGGATGCCATTGCCTATATGGAAGAAGCGCTCAAACACGAAACGGCAAACGCTGAAATGCTACAAAAGGTGGCCTTTTGCTATCAACATACAGACCGGCCGAGCAAGGCCATATACTATTACCAACAAGCCGACCTGTTGAGCCCGAATAACGAATGGATTCTGAAACAAATGTACTTGTGTTATTCCGCTTTGGGACGCTATGAACAGGAACTCGACTGCCTGAAGAGTCTGGAAGAAATGAACCCGGGCGATACCCGCCTGATTTCGGAAATCGGATTATGCCTGATGCAACTCGGACGCTACGAAGAGGCCGCCCAACGTTTTTATGAATTGGAATACAACGGGGAAAGAGTAGTACCGTCATGGCGGGCCATCGCCTGGTGCAACTTCAAGATGGGACGTCTGGAACAGGCAGACAGGTACTACCGGAAAATACTGCAACAGGACAAGGTGACATGGGAAGATTATCTCAATGCCGGACATACGGCATGGTGCCTGAAGCAAACAACGGAAGCCATCACCCAATACCAAAACTACCTCAGACTCTACCGCAGCAAAAGGAAGGATACGGCACAGCCTTTGCTATCCCCCTTTGATGAAGACCGGAAAGAATTGCTCCTACACGGATTGAACGATTTGGACATCAGCCTGATGCGGGACATTCTCCAACCAGAACCGGAAAGCTGAATGTCAAAATCAAATCAAGGGAATGAGAAGATGGTAGAACCATCCCATAAAGCGGCGTCCGAAAGAGCGCCGCTTTTTCCAATTCTCCGGAGTGAGTAAAGTAGAATGGTGTTTGTCTGCCTCGAAAATGTTCTGTAACTCACGGGTCGTACAGGAATCGATGATAAAAGCGTTCACTTCATAGTCGAACTTCAGGCTCCTGCTATTCAGATTAGCAGACCCGACCGTACAAAACGTACTGTCTACCATCATGACTTTCGAGTGATGGAACCCGTCCTCATAATAGTAAATATCGGCTCCGCGTTTCATCAATCTTTTGGCATGGTAGGCCGCCACATCGGGCATGACAGGAACGTCACACTTGGTAGACAACATGACCTCAAGCTTCACTCCGCGCTTCAACGCACGATATAAGGCCTTTTTCACACTGGGCACCAAAGTAAAATAGGGGTTCACAATCTGTATCCGTTTTTGCGCATTGTCAATAGCGTCTATATAGCTCCTGCGGATTATCGCCGGACTTCTCTTCGGTTCACGGTTGGCCACGCCTAAAAGAATGCCGGAAGAATCCGCGCAGGCTGTTTCTTTCAGCCCCCGGAAGTCAATCTGGATAGCCAGGCTATCCGGCTGATATTCCAAACTGTCGATCTTATGGTCGGTACAACGTTCCCACATTTCACAGAATATACGCCGGTAAAGGGGGACGCAATCTCCTTCCAAACGCATATGCATATCCCTCCATTTACCGAACTCCGGACGGCCATGGATATAATAGTCGGCCACATTCATTCCTCCGGTGTACACCACCTTATCGTCAATAACCACAATTTTGCGATGATCGCGGTGCAAGGCGTGGTTCACCCATGGAAACACGATGGGATCGAATACGACCACCTCAAAATGCCGGCTCTTTAATTGCCTAAGATGTCTTTTCCGCAAGGGGCGGTCGTTACTGACATTACCAAAATCATCGTAAATCACCCTGACCTTTACCCCTTCGCGCACCTTTTTATCCAATAAGGTAAACAAAGCTTTCCCGATAGAATCATTGCGAAAATTAAAATACTCCAGATAGATATAATGACGGGCCTGCTCTATCGCTTTGAACATGTCTTCAAACTTTTCCGCACCGCTCGGTAACAACGTCACCCGGTTACGGGGCGTAAACAGTACACCGTTCTCTTTCAAGTCCTCTACCGTGAGAGAATCACTCGGGCTTGCCTGTGCCATAGACACAAGCCCCAACGACAACAAAACGCCACAGAATATGACACGCCATTTACTCATAATTGTTCCCACACCTCGACCTGAGCCGAAGCCTTCAATCCTTTTTTATAAATTTTATATTGAATACATTGGTCAGAACATACAACTGAAGTGGTCTACCACGCCCAACAAATGTCGGTCATCGTCCACCACCAAAACCGTATGTATCTTGTTATTGTGCATGATATCTTGAATCTTGGCAATCTTGGTATCCGGCGACACGCATTTCGGCGTACGTGTCATCACCTGCTCCACCGGGACGTTGAAGAACTTGTCCTGCAGACTTTCCATGGCGCGCCGCACATCGCCGTCCGTTATCAACCCGACTACCTTATCATTTACCATCGCCACACACAGACCCAACTTGCCTTTGCTCACATGGATAATGGCCTCGCCCAACTTCATTCCGGGAGGTATGACCGGCAAGTCGTTGCTGCGCATCACATCATGCGCAGTGGTCAAGAGGCGTTTGCCCAACGTCCCGCCGGGATGGAACTGTGCAAAATCCTTTGCCTGAAAATGACGCATCTCGATGAGCGCACAGGCCAAGGCATCGCCCATAGCCAAAGTGGCCGTAGTGGAGGATGTCGGTGCCAAATTCAAAGGGCACGCCTCATGGCTGACCTTGACCACCAAATGGCACGTGGAATACTTGGCCAACAAAGAATCGGGATTTCCGGAAATGCCAATCAAAGGAATATGATGTTCCAATAAATAAGGTATGAAACGAAGGAGTTCATCGGTCTGGCCGGAGTTGGAAATGGCAATGACGACATCATCAGGTGTCATCACCCCCAAGTCGCCATGGAAGACATCCAGCGGATTGATGAAAAAAGCCGGTGTCCCCGTACTCGCCAACGTAGCGGCCATCTTGGCACCGATATGCCCGCTTTTGCCCACTCCCGTTATAATTACCTTTCCGGTACAACGGAGCATCAAATCCACCGCAGCATCGAAATGTTCATCCAACTGAGGTATCAAATCCAAAATGGCCTGGGCTTCGTCGCGGAAGCACTTGACGGCAATATCTTTCACTTGGCTCATAGCAATGATGCGATTACGGTTTCCAAATCTTTCAGATACAACATATTCGGGCCGTCGCTCATGGCTTTCTCCGGGTCGGGATGCGTCTCGAAGAAATATCCGTCCGCACCGAACGCTTTCGCAGCCAAGGCCATGGCCGGCACGAACTCACGGTTTCCACCGGTCTTTCCGCCTGCCGCACCGGGCCGCTGCACGGAATGCGTACAATCCATGACCACACGGGGGACAAAGGCTTTCATATCCGGAATATTACGGAAATCCACCACCAAGTTATTGTAACCGTAAATATTGCCGCGCTCGGTCAGCCAAATCTCCTTTGCTCCGCTCTCCTGCGCTTTTTCCACGGGGTATTTCATGTCAAGTCCCGACAGGAATTGAGCTTTCTTGATGTTGACAATCTTACCGGTACGGGCTGCCGCTACCAACAAATCGGTCTGACGGCACAAAAAGGCCGGTATCTGCAGGACATCCACCACTTCGCCCACCGGAGCGGCCTGAAAACTTTCATGAATATCCGTCAGGAGCTTAAGACCGTACTTCTCACGCACGTCATCCAACATCTGCAAACCCTTCTCCAGTCCGGGGCCACGATAAGAATGCACAGAAGTACGGTTGGCTTTATCAAAAGAAGCCTTAAAGTAAATCTCTATATTAAATTTCTGCTTTATCCGAACCAGCTCGCACGCCACCTCGTCCAACAAATCAGCGGATTCAATCACACACGGACCGGCTATAAATATAGGGGTCATCACAATCTGTTTTAATAATACAATATGCAAAGATAGCGAAAGGCAAGCGCAGAGACAAACGAAAAACAAAGTTTTTCAAGTTTGGCATTCCATTACGCATCCGCAAAGATGACTTACTACACATACGCCCTATTATGAGAACGCGCCGTTTGAGGTGCCTAACAATTGGGTGTGGACGGCATTGGATGAAGTAGGCACTTGGCAATCAAGTGGAACTCCTAGTCGTTCAAACAAAAACATATTATGGTGGAAATATACCTTGGCTTAAAACAGGAGATTTAAATGATGGATTGATTTCGGATATTCCAGAAAGTATAACAGAGGAAGCTGTCGCAAACTCTTCTGCTAAAATCAATCCTACTGGGAGTGTGTTAATTGCGATGTAAGCCCCATTGTTAGCAATCAGACAACTGACGGGTACTAGTACTACATATTTGGAGTACTTTCTTCACTTTTCTGCCCTTTCTTGTCGATATAATACCATTCGTCGCTTTCCCAATAGTGGTATTCTCCACCAGAACCCGGCACTTCTTTCATCTCTCCCTTGTCCGTTACTTTAGCCTTGCCGTTCTCGAATGGGAAGCCGAAGGCGAAGCGGGGCTTGATGACTGTCCTGCCGCTTTCGTCCGCGTACCCGATACGCCCTCGCTTGTCCACGATACGGTACAGTCCCTCGCTGACATAATCGTTGCCGTTGTCACATTGAAACACGCCGTAGTGTTTCATGAAACTGCAACCGCATAATAACATTATCGCAATTATCGTTGGAATTTTGCCCATTGTGTAAATCTTAAAATTATCAGAACCATGAACTATTATCCTTCTTCCTGCTCATACTAAGAAAAGCCAAAGACTTATGCCTAAAACTATCGAATACAGGCAGAGGGGTAACAGCAACTGCAACCAGAAGTAGTTTTTATCTTTCCTTTCAGGATACCGGCGGTAATAGGCTCGTTCCCTCGCTTTGGTAAAGTACTTCTTTTCAATCTTTGAATACACCTCTACTGTTGCCCAGACCCAACCGACAGACAAAGCCGACAACAGCCACGACGGTATCACCAAATATAGGAATCTCATTATAAGAAGCGAAGGGAAAACACTGAAGACACAAAAAAAGATGGCTTCCAACGGCATAAACCACCTGTTGTGGATACGTCGTATGCTACCCGTATAATACAGGTGGTCTATTATACTGAACTTATATTTCCGTCTGAAACCCATCTCTGCTTTTCGTTTTCGCAAAAATACTGTTTTTGCGGCAGACAAAGGACATCCGGCACATTGTTTTTCGGCATAACGTGATGATTAAGTGAGCGGAAAACATTATTTTTGTGTTCGGAATCCTTTTAATCATAAGTATGACGATTACCGATATATACGAAACTATGAACAGCAAGGCAGAATCTTTTTTCGAGTGGGCGCAGGCTCATCCGAAATACGGACTGCTGTTTGCAGCCGCACTGCTTGCCCTTTGGCTTGCAGGATTGCTGCTCCGTTGGAAATGGGCGTGTCATTGGCAATTCAACAGCACGCTATGGTTCTTTGACGGTTGTAAGCCTGAAACACGCCGCAAGGTTCAGATGGTATTGGTTGGCATGGCGATAATTGCCTGCCTGACGATATTTTTTGCATGGAAATAACGGTATGGGAAAGAACAATCGGAAATACCGGTTCTGCTTCATCGACTATATGTGGTATGTCGCCGAAAAATGGAGCGAGCGAGAACATAGCAATCTCAATGGGAGAATGTTGCTTTTCCTATGTTGGCTGTTCGCCATAACCATACCGCTTGGAATACCGTTGATGTTTCGCTTTTTCAGTTGGATTGTCGCCCTTGTCATCGTAATGTTGTTCTGCCTTCTGCCCTCCATATTCTGCAAGCTCCGTTACACAGCCGGACATCGGAAAGTGATCAGTGAACATTACCGGAATATGAAACATATTGGCAGGAGACTTGCTGAAATTCTTCTTATCTCCATCGCACTGGCTGTGGGGAATGCCGTACTGATGTTTTACCTCGGATTTATATATAGGGCATGACAATGCCTGCCGCTACCGCCACTGCAATGACAACGGCATAGTACACCGCTATCGCCTTTTTCCAGTACAAGTAACGCAAATCAAGTTCTTCCCGGACTTCCATTCTCCAATCAGAAGTTTTGAACTGAAATCCGGAAGTGCACCATGCAGCGACAACCGCCCATCCAATCAGTATGCCGGTAACGATTTTATGACCGGTACTCGGTTCGTCTTTTAATGTAAGTAATGCCACCAAAATTAAAGAGAGGTAGGGAAGCCCGATTATCCCGCCAGCCCGACGCTCCACCCAATCATGCACGCCTTTCTTTCGCAGCATATCGTAAGCGAGGATATATGCGGTTTTATGTATCATCGCAATCATACGGAAAAATCGGCTAAAAATGTTTCTTTTATTTGTCATTTAAGTATTTCAGTTATCCATTTCAGAGCAGTTCCTAATAAAACCATTGCGGGAATAAGAAGCAAATAGAGAGTGAAAAAGAACAGGTTGCGCCGGAAGGGACTGAACTTGCGCCCCGCATAATGCTGCACGACCGCTTTCCGCCGGGAAGGCGGGTATATTTTGCCGAACAGACGGTCTGTCATGAAGACAGAAACGGAGTACACGATTAGAAGAACGGCTCCAAACACCTCGAATGCCAAGTCATCCAGAAAATGACCGGCGATGGTCAGAACCGGCATGAATATAAAAAGCGTGATACAGGCCCACAGCATGTCACTTCCTCGGGGTTGTTTGAAATTGACCTTGTGATAGTTTTCCCATGTTATTTCTCCCAACCAGAACAGATAGTCGAAGAAATAATAATGTCGTTCTTGCTCTTTATAGTCCTGTTTCTTCATTTAAGATTATCGTGAATGGTCTAACTCGATGTACAAGTCAAAAGTAGTGTTATGATGACTGTCTTCATTTCAGTTTAAGCCCCACCCTCACCATGCCATGTGCAGGTTTGGGTATTATCTTGGTGGTTATGCTGTATCCATTGCCCCGATTTCTCACCGTCGGTGTATTGTCCCTCAATGGTTATATAGGGTTTGCCCTCCCATGTTGATTCCACACGATACGAACCGTCGAGTTTTCCATTACGGTAGTGGCGTGTAGTCTTGCTGCGTATTGCGCGGCCGTCCTCGAAGATTTCCCATTCCTCGCCATCTTTTTTCCCGTCGATATAATGAGATTCAAAAATCTGCTCACCCGTCTTGTTGGCAAAGCGGCGTTCCCGTCCGTTCTCCACACTCTGTTTGTACTCCTTTTCAATCTCTATTTTTCCGTTACGGAAATAGGTCTTTACAGTCCCATCTATTTTGCCTTGCAGCATGGGTGTTTCCTTTCGGGGAGTAACGCCGTCTTGGTAGTATTCCGTGAATGTTCCGTTACGCTTGCCCTTGACATATATGCCCGACTCACGCAATACCCCGTCACGGTAGCGGCGATAGTCTCCGTTTATCATGCCGTCTGAAAGTTTCACGTGTTCCTCGTCAAGTCCTCGTATAATGCGATATTTTCCCTGCAACGGCCGTTTACTGTCTTTTTTATAATATACCGTGCGCCGTGCGTCATCCGTTAGGGTCTGCAAATCATTCCATTCTACTGTTCGTTGTGCGGAAGCCGTGCCACACAATAGCAAAAAAAGGTATAGTGTTAATATTCTATTCATTGTATTTTTGCTTTTTGAGGTTGATAATGGGATGCAGATAGCAACCTGTTACGGTTGCTTATCTGCGTGTTATCCGCATAATTATTTCTATTTATACAAATGGTTAATCCCATTCGATTTCATCTCCTTTCTCTCGAAGAATTTTATATATTTCTTCTTCGTTTTCTATTAAAGAGATGATAATGTCGGCAAAGCGTTTTGCTTTTTGCTCGTTTTCTGCGGTGTCCTCAAAATAAGCTGCGTAAGAACCAACTTCAGGGTCGCTTTCCATACTTTCCAAAATGTCTGGTGCATTTTCTTCCAGATAGTAGTTGAGGAAGGCATCCCAGTTGTAACCGTTCATGTACGCCTCTTCGTTTATCTCATTCATTTGCTCTCCTATTGCCAATGTTTTTTCAACCTCATTTTGGAAGAGCAGAACGATGTTACCAGAACCATTTGTGTAAATTTGAACATACTCATTATTAAAGATGTCTCTTTCTTCTGTTGTTGCCATAATCTTTTATTTTTTAATTGTTTTACTATTGCGAATAATGTTATGCTATCAGCCGATTTGGCTGTTATTTTCTTTAAGTATCAGACCTCGTCTTCCTCCATCAACAGGTCGTCCAACGGGCTTTTGATATTGCTTTTGAAAGTGTCGGCTATGTGGACATACCTTTCCGTTGTCTTGATGTTGTTATGTCCCATAAGCTCTTTCACTATCTTGATGTCGGTTCCTTGCTCTAGCAAGTAGGTGGCGAACGAATGGCGCAGCAGGTGCGGATAAATCCGCTTCGTGATTCCCGCTTCCCGAGCTGCCGCCTTCAGCCGTTTCGACACGATGCTCTCGGTGAAAGGTTCTCACGGTCTTTGTTCAAAGAACCACACTTTCGGTTTGTACAACCTGTTATATTCCGTCAGTTTTTTCATCAACGGTTTTGACAGCAGGGTGTAGCGGTCTTTTTTCCCTTTACCTAGCCGCACCCGTATCAGGGGAGCGGGATTCGTTGATGTCGCCGGGTTTCAGTTCCAGCAGTTCGCTGATGCGCAACCCTGCGGAATAGAGTATGGAGAACATACAGAAGAAACGCAGGTCTGTCACCGTCACATCGAGTATCTTCTTTATTTCCTCCTTGCTCAACACGTCGGGTAGCGTCTTCTCCCGTTTGGCACGGTTCACCTTGTAACACCGACGTTCCTGACCGAGAACTTTCTCGTAATAGAACTTGATGGCGTTGATACGATAGTTTTGCTGACAGGAGGATATGTTTTTCTCGTGGATGAGATACAGCAGGTAGTCGTTTATCTCGCCGGGGGTAACCGTTTCAATCTTACGCCCCTCGAAATGCTGTTGGAAATCGCGGAAATAGGAGGTATATACCCTTACGGTATGGTCACTGTAACGCACTTGCTGAAGTTTTTCCAGATAGCCTTCCGGCAGTGGCGGCCGTTTGTCTTCCTCTTTCCGAAGTGCGGTTTCCTTGATGGCGGAATAGTCTATAAACGCCATTTTTACATAGCGGTCGAAGAACTCGGCAAGCACGAAATCCTCTGCCGGCAGATAGGCGGTATCGCCTGTTACGATTGCACTGGGTTCGCACGACAAACTTTGCCGCAAAGCCTCATCGCCACCATAGGCGGCCGCTATGCAGTTGCACCCATTCCGCTTGGCGAAAGAGAGCGTGATGCGCTGCTTGGGTCGATATGCGTCCATAATACTTTTGATTTGGAAGAACAATACCCTCCAACAGCAAAAGTACAGAAATTCCGCCATACCGTCTGCATTTTTAGTCTGATTTTTTACCTCGCAACCAGCATTTTACAAAAAACACAAATTCCATCTCTGCCATCTCTTTTGTCGGTTTTCTCCTCTTACCTTTATTCCCCTCATATCGAGATGGTTCGGCTCCGTCATTTCCAACATTCCTGCGGCAATATTAGATAGCAAAACATAGCCTCTGTCTCCTACATTTTTGTACCTTTGTACTTTATTTTAGACCGAGACTACATTTATGGAAATGACAATTGAGGATTTGAAGCAACTGCGCGAAAGCGAAGACCATATAGAATTTAAGGAGGCAAAGCATAACTATCCGTTCACCGGAGGAAAACACACCGACCCTAAAGACAGGCGGCGGTGTGTCTTGGGGTATATTGTCGCTTTGGCGAATGAAAGAGGCGGACGGTTGGTGTTGGGTATGGCAGACCATATACCCCATGCAGTGGTCGGCTCTGATTTTGCGCAAAATGAAGTCGGGCAACTCGTGGATGAAATCTACAAACGGTTGGGCATAAGGGTGGAAACAACAGAATTGTACGAAGAGGATAAGCGTGTGCTTGTCATTACCGTTCCGTCACGCCCTGTAGGTCGGTTGTTGCGTTTTGAGGGTGTGCCCCTTATGCGTACCGGAGAGAGCCTGCGTGAAATGTCCGATACCGAGATATTCAATGTGCTGTCCGAACAGGAATCGGATTTCTCGGCGAAGATATGCGAAGGACTTGCCATTGAGGATTTGGATAAGGAAGCCATAGTGGAAATGAAAACCCAATATGCCCGGAAACAGGAAAATCCGCTGTTCCGCAACTGTCCCGATGAACAGGTCTTGTCGGATTTGGACTTGCTCAAAGACGGCAAGCTGAATTATGCGGCTCTTATACTGCTCGGCAAATCCGAAGCCATACGGAAATGTCTGCCGCAGAACAATATTGTGGTGGAGTTCAGAATGTAATACAATACACCGCACGCAAGGAATTCCAACTTCCGTTGTTCATAGTGATTGACAAGGTGTGGGATTATATCAACTAGCCGGCGAGCAATCCGCTTCTGCATTACAATGACGGCACTTACATCTTCGATATACCTTCGTTCAATAAGGAGGCGGTCAGGGAGTGGATAAAATGTTCTACAACTGCATCATGGAGGGAAAGGCTCTGCCGGACTATTCGGGAACAGACCCATATCAGGTAAACCTCACGTTCAAAGCTCCGATATTGGATGCAGCTTTTGTCATATTCATCCGAAACGAGCAGAACCGCAGCCCCCCCCGGCCGGACAGTTGAACGTCTTTGAATTGCTGACCTTGTACAAAGTCGCAATGAGGGATTACGAGGGACTTGAAAGGCATCTCCTACAAAAATTGACCGAAGAAGGTCTGGTCATAGACGAGAACGGCTCTTACCGCTTGTCCGATGACTACCGCAACGAGGCGGTTGAAAAACTGAAAGGATTGAACATGAACCATCTTAAAATGGTGTCAGACAGTTTCCGTAAAAACGGTTTTATTAGCCGTTCTACGCTCAAGGAGACATTTGTAGATATATTGTCCGAAAAGCAGATTAGGTCACTTATCTCAAAAATGGAAGATGTGGGGCTTATACAGAAAGAAGGTGCAGGCAAATATACACGCTACACAAAAACACCTGATTTCCCTTCGTTCGTTTAGGGCCGCTAGAATCGTTTTTAGGGCCGCTAGAATCGTTTTTTGTCCGAAAGATTTTTATCAATGGCTTGAAACCATAAAAACGCCTGCAATAATTTCGTGGTTATTGCAGGCGTTTCCCTTTTTTCTCCCTCTGTTCGGTTTGTTGACCGCTATTTGGCTTTGCGTTTGTTCAGCACATCCTTTATCATCTCTTTAACCTCCATTCCCACATTCACGAAATTCCGGTATAGAATGCGTTCCCGTTCTTCCCTCGACTTGAACGTGTAAAACTTCGGCAGCGGCACATTAATAAATAGGAAATAATCGGCTTCAAGATTTCCTTTCAATAAACCTTCTCTTATGGCAACAGCCGTACAAGTTGGTTCGTACTCATCCCTGTTGACTACTTTCCAACCTGCATCAGCAAACCACCGGTCTATTTTTTGCCTTGCCTTTTCTTCTGGTGTCATATCAATCCTATATTCTATCTTACGCAAAGATACGAAATTACCGCTTGAATCCTTATTTTTTACTGGAAGAAATCAAAAAGTCTTTTTCCTCATTCATTCGGAGAGGATTGCGGGCTTACTATCTTCACGCTCCAACGGCACGATCCGGTAACGGTTGCCCTTTTCCGTGTGCCGCCGTTCCACGCCTGCGGCCACGAGGGCGCGGCTGAACTCCTGCATCCCGATGCCCGTGAGCGTGCCCGGCTGACGCTTGCGCAACAGGGCGATGAGCTCGGGAAGGGAAACGGACAGGGCCTCTTCACCCGGACGGGCGGCACGGAAGTGGCGGGCGAATGCTTCTTCCGCAGGGCAAGTGCGGTAGAAAGCCACGTTGGCACGTTGGATTTCCGCCTCTTCTTCCGCCGTGAACCAGTAACGCCCGCCGCCGAGGAGCATGCCCTTCAGTTGGGCATAGATTTGGGCATGGTCGATGCCCGTGCTGTCGATGGGGCGCTCCACCTCCACGCAGAGGAAGCGGCGGCTGCCAGAAGGGTCGGAAAGCAGTTCGTGGCTGTTGGACGTGGCGATGAAGGAGGCGATGCGCGGCAGGCGGAGCGTGTCGCGCCGGTAAGCCTTACGCACGTGCAGGGAGGTGAGCTGCATCACGTTCTTCAAGGCCGGATGGCGGCGGACGGGGATGCGGTCGAACTCGTCCAGGTTGATGAGCCCCATTTCCACCAAGAGCTGTTCCATACGGGCGGTGTTCGCCACGTCAGCGCTGTCGGTGTAATAGGCGGACAGTTCGGGTGGCAGGAGGTTGCGGCAGAACGTGGATTTTCCCAGTCCTTGCCGACCGCTCACCAATACCGGGGCCACACTGTTGGCATGGCCGTCGCCCATCCCCATCCACTGCGCGGCCACGGCCAACATCCACCGGCGGAACCCACGCACCCACGACGCACTGTCCGACACGCGCCGGGCCAACGCGTCAAGGCGCTCCTTGCCGTCCCACGGCGGCAGGCGGTCGAAATAATCACGGAAGGGATGGTGGTCGGGCAGGCGGTCGGAGGCCACGAAACGCGACACGTCGCGGTCCCAGCACGGGATGCCTGCCTCGTGGGCGGAGAGGCAGAGGGAGTTGAGGTCGCGTGCCGTGAGGGGGAGGAAGGAGGCCGCATCCTGTCCCTTGGGGCGGAACTCCGCCTGCCCCGTCAGCAGGTTGTGGCGCAGGTCGTAACGCGCCTCCGCGAAAGCGGCCAACCGACGCTCAAGGGTGGCAGACGTGCGGTCTTTCGTGCCGTATGCTTCTGCCTTCCTTTTTAATAAATCGCTCCCACTCGGCAAAGCCAAGCGAGCTTGCCTCTGCGCCCGCTTACTCGCGATTTTCCCCACCCACCGGCGTACCGCCCTCTTTACGATCTGTTTCAGTTCCATGTGCTTCGGTTTTTACGGCAAAGTTAGAGGTACGCACGGCGAAGGGTGCACGTTTGTGCACATTTCCGCACGGTTCCGCAGGTTTGTGCACGTTTACGTTCACCCCCATGCCTTCATCCCTCCATGCCTTTTCCCAGAAATGGACTTCATCTTTCAGGATACCACGTAACCCTTTCAAAGCAAGACGGATACATCATGAACTTCCAATCCTTCATCTTTCAGCCCATGTCAGGCGCAAGACGGGCCGAGTGCTGCTTTCCGTTTGGCGCACATCCGAAAATCATTCGGCTGAGATTGAAAAATCACTCGCCTGAGATTGATTTTCCGTTTGGCGCACAACGGTAGCAGCCAGTCAACTGAAGGAAGGCTGAAAGATGGGGATTCCATAATTCAGCTCATAAAGCACTATTCATCAAACCGTTATAGAGAATTCTGAAACATGAAACCTTTTTTGAGAAAATATACGGGAGTTTACAGAGGAACCCAAACACGAAAAAGGGAGATTTGCAACAGCAAATCTCCCTCCCCTTTTACCTTAAAATCAACCCTACCTAACTGGTATTACCAGTCGACATCCCTATCAAAATCATTTTGAGGAAAACCATTTAAGTTTCCGGGCGGACGAACTCCACCCCTTCCTATGCCTTGCCTACCCCCATTACGAACATTCATTTTTCTCACGGGAACAAAGATTTTCATCAACTGTTTGGCAGACATCGTTTTAGAAAATACTTCATAGTACTTTTTATCCACTTCAAGCGTGTTGTACGCATCTACAATTTGCTGTGCCTTGCGGTCAAATTCCGCTTTTATGCGCCCTGCCGCTTCCTCCTCCGTCAACTCGGATTCCTTTTTCCCTCCCAAGTCTGCCGGAAATGGAGGTGTCTTACGATGTGACATCAAATCCTGCTGATAATTTTTATAAGTAACCAGAAACTCCGAACGTGCATCTCCTTTCAATTCCAATTCATCAGCTAATCTTTCCGCACGTTTTTCCATCATTTGTGCCGATTGCATGCCACCCTTACGGTCTTTTCCGTCCTGCGCCATTGCCGTACCAGAACCAACCAGACAGGCCACACAAAATCCCCATAAAACGAACTTTTTCATTGTCTCTTTATATATAATAATAGTTGATTAACTCCTCCTATTATTAAGGACACATCCAAACGAAAAAGGTTTAATGCATTATCTCACTGTTATATGAAAACAGCCTTGTTTTACTTCATATTTCACATAACATAACTCTTTTTCACGCAAATCACGCAACACTTCCGACAAAACCCATTTCAGCGAATCGTTTCTTACGGAACGGCGTTCCGGCCCCTCGGGATGACTCACCGTATTATAGCGGTTATAACAAATGTCAAACGTTGTCCCGAAACGATGGCAACTCTCTTCGGAAGCGTTGCAATTAAAACGCCTCAACCTCCGTACATCGTTCTCCGTACGCAGAACGGAAGTTACAATTAACGTATGCAACGGAATATCTTTGATAGCTAAAGAGTCCAAAAAGTTCCGGCTGATTTTTTGCAGAAGGTCACTGGCCCGAGGCACCAAATAAGGAATGGAATAAGACATCTGCTTGTCCATCGTATAATAAGGATTGCTGCCTACATAAACCAGTTCATCCTTTCTCAGTTCCGCTTCTTCCCGGTCCTCCACCGGAGAAACGCCCCATTTTCGGGCCGCCACGATATGTACATCCTGCAAGTCGGGAAACGTACGTCCGAACCCTGGTACACTATAAATCTTACTCTTCAATGGCCGACCGTCCGCTTCTTTGAAAACCGGTATGGAATAAGGAGCATGCAACCCCGTTTTCCTGACGACATCAACAGGCTCTGTTTTTGAAGCAGGAACGACAGCCTGCGCTGAAGAATCAAGCGGAACAGACGAAACACCAACCGTCTCACCCACCACTGCCGGATTGGCACAGCGCACCACGCCCAACACACAGACGGTCAAACCCGCCATTCCCCAAAATATTTCTCTCTTGAGTTTTCTCAACGTTTTCTTTATTTTGCAGCACAAAGATACGGAAAACGTGGCGAATTCAAAACTTAATGCTTAAATTTGCGGCAAAATTAAGCGAATGATAGAAAAGCATATCGTATTGGAAGACGTGGATCCCGTTATTTTCTACGGGGTAAACAACACCAACATACAAATGATCAAGGCGCTCTATCCCAAATTGCGCATCGTGGCCCGCGGCAATATCATCAAAGTAATGGGCGACGAAGAGGAAATGTGTGCTTTTGAAGAAAACATCATGGCCATCGAACAGCACTGTGTAAAATACAACAGCCTGAAAGAGGAAGACATATTGGCCATCATCAAAGGCAAAAAGACCCCGAAAGAAAGTGCAGAAGGCGTCATTGTATACAGCGTCAACGGCAAACCTATCACCGCCCGTAGCGAGAACCAGCAAAAATTGGTCAAAGCATACGAAAACAACGATATGATTTTTGCCATCGGACCTGCCGGTTCGGGCAAGACCTACACCAGCATCGCATTAGCGGTAAGGGCTTTAAAGAACAAAGAAATACGCAAAATCATCTTGAGCCGTCCCGCTGTGGAAGCCGGTGAAAAACTGGGTTTCCTGCCGGGTGACATGAAAGACAAGATAGACCCTTACCTGCAACCGCTTTATGATGCCTTGCAGGACATGATTCCTACCATGAAGTTACAGGAAATGATGGAACAAAACGTCATTCAGATCGCTCCCTTGGCTTTCATGCGCGGCCGCACCCTCAATGACGCGGTGGTCATATTGGACGAAGCACAGAACACGACTACGGCACAAATCAAGATGTTCCTGACGCGTATGGGAATGAACACCAAAATGATTGTTACCGGAGACATGACGCAAATAGACCTTCCACCATCCCAACGTTCAGGATTGGCCGAAGCCACGTCCATACTGAAAGGCGTGGAGGGTATCGCTTTTATAGAAATGGACAAAAAAGACATCGTGCGCCACAAATTAGTGACCCGCATCGTGGAAGCTTACGAAAAGCATGACAGGAAGGTCTCCGCACATAAGCGCAGTACCGAAAAACCACAATCCGAAGAATCATTCGTCATCACAGATTTGACGGGTTGGGGCGACAACTGAGCACAAACAGAACTTCAACTTCAAAAAGAAAAACAGATATGAAAGCTTTAACTCACACTGATTTTAACTTTCCGGGACAGCAAAGCGTATATCACGGAAAAGTACGCGACGTGTACAACATCAACGACGAACTGATGGTCATGGTAGCCACCGACCGTATTTCGGCATTCGACGTGATTCTGCCCAAAGGAATCCCTTTCAAAGGCCAAGTGCTGAACCAGATTGCAGCTACTTTCCTTGATGCCACAAGCGACATCGTACCCAACTGGAAACTGGCCACTCCGGACCCGATGGTGACCGTAGGACTGAAATGCGAAGGCTTCCGCGTGGAAATGATTATCCGCGGGTATTTGACCGGCTCGGCATGGCGCGAATACCAGAATGGTTGCCGTGAACTCTGCGGCGTGAAGTTGCCCGAAGGCATGAAAGAAAACCAGAAGTTCCCCACCCCGATCATCACTCCTACCACGAAAGCCGATGCCGGGCACGATGAAAACATATCTAAGGAAGAAATCATCGCCCAAGGGCTCGTGAGCAAGGAAGACTACGAACTTATGGAGAAATATACCTACGCCCTATTCGCCCGCGGCACGGAAATGGCTGCGGAAAAGGGACTGATATTGGTGGATACCAAGTATGAGTTCGGCAAGAAAGACGGCAAAGTCTATCTCATCGACGAAATCCATACGCCCGACTCTAGCCGTTACTTTTACGCAGACGGATACCAGGAAAAGTTTGAAAAAGGCGAACCCCAGAAGCAACTTTCCAAGGAATTCGTACGCCAATGGCTCATCGACCACAACTTCATGGGCAAGGAAGGCCAGCAAGTGCCGGAAATGACGGACGAATACGTAAACAGCGTGTCAGACCGCTATATCGAGCTGTACGAGCATATCGTGGGACAGAAGTTCAACAAGGCCGACGACCATGACGATTTGGCCGCACGCATCGAAAAGAACGTCACCGAATATTTGAACCAGAAATAAGGCACGACAGGTGTACGAACAAGAAAAGATAAAGCCCTACAAGGACGAAGGCCATAAGCGTGAACAAGTGGAGCGCATGTTCGACCGCATCGCCCATTCTTACGATCGGTTGAACCATTTCCTTTCATGGGGCATCGACAAGAGTTGGCGGCGCACAGCCGTCGACTCTTTGTCGCCCTTTCACCCCCGCCGAATCTTAGATGTTGCTACGGGGACAGGCGATTTTGCCATTTTGTCTGCCCGGAGGCTTTTTCCGCAATCCATCACGGGAGTAGACATTTCCGAGGGCATGATGCAAATAGGACGGCAAAAAGTGGAAGCGTTGCATTTGGACGGAATCATCCGCTTTCAACATGAGGACTGTGAAGCGTTGTCTTTTGCCGACGACACGTTCGATGCCGTGACCGTGGCCTATGGCGTACGCAACTTCGAACATCTGGACCAGGGACTACGGGAAATGTGCAGGGTATTGAAACCAGGCGGACATCTGTTAATCATTGAACTGAGTTCTCCCCACCGTTTCCCCATGAAACAACTTTTCTCTGTTTACGCCAAAATCGTCATGCCGCTGATTGGCCGGTTGGTTTCCAAGGACCATAGTGCCTACTCTTACCTGCCGGCCACGATGGCCGCTTTCCCTCAAGGAGAGGTCATGCAGGGCATACTCCGGAAAGCCGGTTTCGGCGACGTGCGTTTCAAACGTTTCACTTTCGGCATCAGCACGATGTATCTTGCCACCAAATAAGCATTCACATCATGGATAAATACGGTTTAGTCGGCTATCCTTTAGGACATTCGTTCTCGCGTGACTTTTTCAATGAAAAGTTCAAGAACGAAGGGATTGATGCCGAATATGTCAATTTTGAGATTCCCTCTATCGAACGCCTTCCGGAAATCATTACGGAAAACGCAAACTTGTGCGGACTCAACGTGACCATTCCCTACAAAGAAAAAATCATTCCATACATGGACGAGTTGAGCGAGGAAGCTCGCCATATCGGTGCCGTCAACGTCGTACGAATCGGGATGCGGAAAGGGAAAACGCATCTGAAAGGTTTCAACTCGGATGTCATCGGATTCACCCGCTCGATAGAACCGTTATTGGAACCGATACACCGGAAAGCCTTGATATTAGGTACAGGAGGGGCTTCTAAAGCTGTACGCTACGGACTTCACCGCTTGGGCATTGAAACCCGCTTTGTCAGCCGTAACCCGAAAGAGGATTCGCTGACATACCCGCAACTCACATCGGAAATCATGGACGAATATAAAGTGATTGTAAACTGCACCCCGGTGGGGATGTATCCTCATACGGAAGAGTGTCCGGCACTCCCTTATACGGCCATCGGACGCAACCACCTGTTGTACGATTTGGTTTACAATCCGGAAGAAACCCTCTTTCTCAGAAAAGGACGGGAACAAGGTGCCATCACCAAAAACGGTTTGGAGATGCTGATTCTCCAAGCATACGCCGGATGGGAATTCTGGCACAGCGAAGACTGACGATATGCACAAGGAAAAGAACAAGTCCAAACGGATTCTCTGGATCGTGCTCACCTTATTAGTACTCACACTGATGGGGAGCACGTTATACCTGCAATGGTATGCGTTGGAGGCCGGTGGCAACGAACGGGGAAAGAATCTCGAAACGTCATACGCTTTCATGTATGAGCACTACCCTTTCCTTTCGCACTGGGTAGACAGCCTGCAACGGGAAAACGCCTTGCGGGATACGTTTATCCTTGCCGAGGACGGGACAAGGCTGCACGCCCTTTACCTTTACGCAGACACCCTGACACCCCATACAGCCGTAGCCGTGCACGGTTATACCGATAATGCCGTGCGCATGCTGCACATCGCTTACTTATACCATCACGACCTGCATTACAACGTATTGCTCCCCGACCTCCGCTTTGCCGGACAGAGCGAAGGCGACCACATCCAAATGGGATGGAAAGACCGTCTCGACGTGTTACGTTGGATGGAAGTGGCCAACGAACTGTTTGCCCCGGAAGGTTCCCAGACCCGCATGGTGGTACACGGCATCTCCATGGGAGCGGCTACGACCCTATGCGTGAGCGGCGAACCCCAACCACCTTTCGTGAACTGCTTTGTGGAAGACTGCGGTTATACCAGCGTGTGGGATGAATACGCAGGAGAACTGAAAAACCAGTTCGGCCTGCCCGCTTTTCCCTTGCTCCATCTGGCCAGTTGGGCTACACGCCTGCGTTACGGATGGGATTTCCGGGAAGCCTCGCCACTGGAACAAGTAAAAAAATGCCGACTTCCCATGTTGTTCATTCACGGTACGGAAGACACGTTCGTACCGACTTGGATGGGTGACAGCCTGTATGCCGCCAAGAAGGGCATCAAAGAGCTATGGCACGTGGAAGGCGCGACACATGCCGATTCTTATCTAAAATATGCTAAAGAATATACAGAAATCGTCAAAAGTTTCGTCGAACGATATAATATTCCAAAAGATATGAATAACTTGCCAAACCAGTAAACAAAGTGTGTCATGAAGAAAGCTTTTTGCCTGTTCCTCTTATTCCTTGTATGCCGGAGCGCACAACTCCTGTATGCCGGCACGTATACGGTGGACAACCTGCCTATGGTTTATTTGCAGGACAAGACCAAGCACGTGGTCAATCCCGATGGAATCCTTTCCGCACAGGCCGTACAACAAATGGACAGCCTGCTATATCGGTTGGAAACGGAGAAGGGCGTACAATCCGTGGTAGCCGTAGTGGAGCGTATCGAAGGAGGGGAATGCTATGATTTCGCCATTACACTGGGTAACAAACTCGGGGTGGGCAACCGGCAAAACACGGGTCTCATCATCTTGCTTTCCACGCAAGACCGCTGTTACCAGATATTGACCGGCGAAGGGTTGGAGGGCACGCTGCCTGATGCCATCTGCCGCCGGATAGAAAATCGGCGAATGGTGCCTTACCTGAAAACAGGAGACTGGGATACCGCCATGCTGCAAACAGTGTCTGCCGTCTGCCGTGTAATCCACGGGGATGACAGTCTGCTCCACGACGATTCGGGGCAACCGACCGGTACAAAGGGATATGGCTTGATGTGGCTCGCCTTGGCCATTGTCACGGGCGGGTTCCTGATTTCCATTTATTCCAACCGCAAACGGAACACATGTCCCCGATGCGGACATAGCCCCATGCACCGCACGAATTCCCAAGTCCGGGTTGACCGGTTCCAAGGCATAGAACATCACACGGTCTATTACCGCTGCCCGAAATGCGGGCATACCGTATCCCGTTCCCATGACGAACCGTTCGACAACGGCACCGGCTTTGGAGGTTTCCCTCCCGTGGCAGGACCTTTCCATCGCGGATTCGGAGGCGGAGGTTTCGGAGGTGGTTTCAGCGGCGGAAGCTTCGGGGGAGGCAGTTTCGGAGGCGGAGGAGCCGGTGGAAAGTTCTGACCGACACACAGATTTCGAATCAAACACCTATTTATATATAAGGAAAACAATGAAAACAAAGAAATGGATGACCGCCGCCATAGCCATGGTGTGCATGGTTCTTTTGAACAGCTGTTCATACAACAAGATGGTAGAGAAAGACGAAACTGTGTCTACGGCATGGAGTAACGTGGAAACGCAATACCAACGCCGGGCTGACCTGATTCCGAACCTGGTGAGTACCGTAAAAGGCTATGCCACGCACGAAAGCAGCACGTTGGAAGCCGTAGTAGCCGCCCGTAGCAAAGCTACGCAAATCACCGTGGACCCGGCGAACCTGACCGCAGAAAAGTTGGCCGAATATCAGAAAGCCCAAGGTGCCGTGAGTTCCGCCCTCGGAAAGCTGTTGGCCGTGACGGAAAACTATCCGCAACTCCGTGCCAACGAGAATTTCTCGGAACTGCAAGCCCAGTTGGAAGGTACGGAAAACCGCATCACCGAAGCCCGTAAACGTTACAACGAGGCCGTACAAGACTACAACGTCCTGATACGCAAATTTCCCAACAACTTATTCGCCGGAATGTTCGGATTTAGCAAAAAAGAAAAGTTCGAGGCATCCTCCGGTGCATCGGAAGCCCCGAAAGTAGAGTTTTAATGACAGACAATCATTCAAAAACATATAGTGATATGAGTAACCAACGTTACATGATGCGCGGCGTGTCGGCAGCCAAAGAGGACGTACACAACGCCATCAAGAACATCGATAAGGGTATCTTCCCGCAGGCATTCTGCAAGATTATCCCCGACATTCTGGGCGGTGACCCGGAATACTGCAACATCATGCACGCCGACGGAGCCGGCACGAAATCTTCGTTGGCCTACGCGTACTGGAAAGAAACGGGCGACTTGTCCGTATGGAAAGGCATTGCGCAAGACGCGCTCATCATGAACACGGACGATTTGCTTTGTGTGGGTGCCGTAGACAACATCTTGGTGTCGTCCACCATCGGACGTAACAAAATGCTCATCCCGGGCGAAGTCATCAGTGCCATCATCAACGGTACGGACGAACTGCTGTCCGAGATGCGCAAGATGGGTATCGGCATCTATGCCACAGGCGGCGAGACAGCCGACGTGGGCGACTTGGTGCGCACCATCATCGTGGACTCCACCGTGACATGCCGCATGAAACGTAGCGACGTCATCGACAACGCCAATATCCGTCCGGGAGATGTCATCGTGGGACTGAGCAGTTGCGGACAGGCCACCTACGAGAAGGAATACAACGGCGGCATGGGCAGCAACGGGCTGACCAGTGCACGCCACGACGTGTTTGCCAAGTATTTGGCCGAAAAATATCCCGAAACCTACGACAAGTCCGTTCCGGAAGAGTTGGTCTACAGCGGCAGTTACCGGCTGACCGACCCGGTGGAGGGTGCCCCAGTCAATGCTGGCAAGCTCGTCCTGTCCCCCACCCGTACATACGCCCCGGTGGTGAAGAAGATGCTGGACGAGATGCGTGCGGATATCCACGGCATGGTACACTGCACAGGCGGTGCGCAGACCAAGGTGCTCCACTTCGTTGGTGAGAATTGCAGGGTGGTCAAAGACAACATGTTCCCCGTGCCTCCTTTGTTCAAGGCGATTGCCAAGGAAAGCGGTACGGACTGGAGTGAAATGTACAAGGTGTTCAACATGGGGCATCGCCTCGAAGTCTACCTAGCTCCCGAACATGCCGGACAAGTCATCGCCATAGCCAAGAGTTTCAACATCGACGCGCAAATCATCGGACACATCGAAGAAGGACCGCGTTCACTGACCATCAAGAGTGAATTCGGTGAATTCAACTACTAAGGAAAGGGAGCTTCATTTCCTTTTTCCTCCAACCTTATCCGGACAAGCCACCTGCTTGCCCGGATTTTTTTGTTCAATGCGTAAAAAACTGGATTCATTCCGTACAAAATACTGTTTACGTATTGAACTACATGTTTTTATCCCTTAATTTTGAACCACTGCGAAAACAGCAGAAAAACGCACATCTGAAAGGAACAGTTCGATAAAACATAAAAACCAACCATTATGAGAACGACTACTTTATTCACCCTTGCCACATGCCTGGCATTTACAGGCATACGCCCCATCGCGGGACAAGAACTTACGCCTCTGGATAGAACCCCGCCTACCCTGAAGAGCATGTATTATGATGTGAACGGGGACGGAAAGATGGAATATCTCGGCACAGAAAACAACAAGGAACGCTTCACTGCATGGTTTGCCTTGGACGGCACGGTGGTAGAGCGCGTGGCAAATGATGTGCTCACCATCAAGAATATCCTCGAACTGAACGGGGACGGCAAACCGGACTTCATCGCTTCCAATGGCAACGACACGAAGATGTACCTGAGCCAACCCGACGGAAGCTACAAAGCCACAAGCTGCCCCTCCTTAGGCAGCCAACTCACCCAAGCAGACCTCAACCGGGACGGACGCATGGACTTGGTATTCTTTAAACGGATACAAAGTTGGCCAACCCTCTACGCCCCGTATATCCTGTTGCAGACAGCGGACGGATTCCAAGAAAAGCCTCTCCCTATCGTCACGGATGCCGACGAGTTGGAAGGCATGGACTACAGTAGCGGAGGAAGCGGCATGTTCCGCGTGGACAACACCATATTCAGTGGCGCGTGGATTCCCGAACGCGGCACGTCATACGCCCAAGAAAGCGACCGCATGCAAGCCTTGGATTTGAACGCCGACGGCTACCCCGACCTCTTCTCACCCAACGGCGCGGGCTTCATCTCACTGCCGGACGGACGTTACTACACAGCTTCCATGGGCACGTCGGTCACTGCCTGCGAGGTGAACGGCGATGGCCTGACGGATTACGTGCTCTTCGATGCAAACACGGGCGACGTGAACCTGATGCGCAGTACACCGTCAGGGTATGAGACGGAACGACTCACCAACAACTCCAACCTCACGGATGTGCAGGTTTGCGACCTGGACGGTGACGGCCATCAAGACCTTCTACTCACCATAGACAAAACCAAACAAACCACCTACGCCTTCATCATCTTCCTGCGCAACCAAGGCGACGGCACGTTCAAGAAGTCGGAGCAGGGTATGGAAGGCGAATACACCTTTCACGAGGTCGCATATCTTGACGGAAAACCGGGGCTGACGGCTGTGAAAGAAGTCACGAACACCCAAGGCTACTTACAATATGACTTCTATTTGTTCCAATGGGACGCGAACTTCAACCTGAACGAGACCATGCTTCTCCCCGAAGGTTACATGTTGTCCAACAAAGAAAATCCTTTCATAACCGACTTGAATGGCGATGGAAAACCCGATTTCCTCATCACCCCCAACAATATGGAACATTATCTCTACACTCCGGAAAACGCTCAACCTGCCACAGTGGCCACCCCGGAAGCCCCGACCTGTGCCGTGGACGCGACCACCGGACTGATTCGGGTGGAATGGAAAGCACCTTCGCAAGAACCGGGACTCACGTATGAAGTCCGAGTAGGCACAGCCCCGGGACGTGGCGACATCGTGCAGGCGCAATCCAATGCCGACGGAAGCCGCCGCACGTTCGCCAATGGCAATGCAGGCTCCGCCACCTACCTGATGCTCAATGCCGGGACGTGGCCGGAAGGCACTTACCATATTGCCGTACAGGCCATCAGTCCGGACGGCATCGGCAGCGCGTGGAGCAAAGAGACCTCGTTTGAAAACCATCTGGTCAGCCCGGCCTTCACGGCTTCGGTCAACGAGTTGAGCACAGCGGACACCTTGCATATCGCACCAATTTACGCCCGTGAAGGCGCGAACTACCAATACAACCTGCAACCCGACGGACGCATCGTCAGCCAAAACGCAGATGGGTCGGCCGACATCTCGTTCGAGAGTTTCGGACAGAAAACCGTTACCCTCTCGCTCGACGGGCACACGTTTACGCAGGGCGTACAGGTAGTCCCGTTCCGCACGGAAACCAACGAAGACGGCTACAGCGGCAATGTGTTCGACCTCAACCAGGACGGATGGGCGGAAGGATTCTCTGAAAGGTTCTACACCAACACGCAAGGTACGTTCAAGGAACTGATGAAGTCGTTCAACACCGACTTGAACATCAGCCACGGCGGCTATGTGGTCGACTTCAACCGGGACGGACGGCCCGATATCTACAGCAACTACCTGAAAGTAAGCGACCAACAAAAAAGATTCTTGCTGAATGACGGCGACATGGACTTCCATGCTTACGAAGGGGAGATTTGCCTCAACACGTCCAACAGCCCGATAGGACAATATAATTACCTTACACCCATCGGTGACATGGACAACGACGGACGCGTGGACTTCATAGAGAACACCCTGATGTACAAAAATACCGCAAACGGCGTGTGGGAAGAGAAAAAGCTATACAGCGGTGAGGAATACATCGAGCCTGTCGCCGTGGCTGACTTCAACCGCGACGGTTATTTGGACATCGTGGCTGCATACCGTTGGGACCGGGGTACCCCCATCTATCGTCAACGACTCTACCTGAACCAAGGCGATTGGAAGTTTGAGGCACACGAGCTACCCACACAAAGCAGTTCGCTCACTCTTGTCGGCATCGCTGACGTGAACGGGGACGGACAGCCCGACCTGATATATAAGGATTCTAACCAAAAGATATTTTATGCCAACCTCTGTGATGCGGAACTCGATTTTACGGAACGCATCACCCTGCCGGGGGAACCGACCGTGGACCTGAACCACGACGGCCTGCCCGAATATATATCGGTCACCAACACAGACAGCCTCATTTTCCAAGGCAAAGACGGGAAACTGACCTACGTGGAAAATCCCCTAGGTTTCGGTTCTTCACTCGAACTCATCCCCGGCAATATCGGTTCGTCAACGCCTGCCAGTTCTTATCTCGATGTGGACGGCGACGGCACGCCCGATTACAGTGCCTACCTCCGTATCCGTTCCTCGTTCAAGAACACCGCACCCACCGTGCCGCAAAACGTCTACGCCAGCCAGACCACGGACGGCCTGACGATATATTGGGACGGGGCTACGGACAAGGAAACACCCTCGCACAGCCTGCGTTACAACCTGAGCGTGAAGAAGAAAGGCTCATCGGGCGAAGGGGCTTACGTCATCTCCCCCCTGAACCTGACCGACAACAAGGCACAGACGGGCGAACCGGGCTATGTGCATTACCGCACGGCCACGCGCTTCACCATCCCCACCACGGCCCTGGAAGCCGGACAGACGTATGAAATACAAGTGCAGGCAGTGGACGCATGGAACGCCCACTCGGACTTCTCGCCCGTCTACGAGTACACGGCACAGGCCGTATCGCTTCTGAGCCTGCCGGGCAAGGGACGCGTAAGTTGGCCCATCCCGTTCGAGACCACCATCTTGGGCAGTCCGCAAATCGACACCGAAGGAGGCGTGATAGACGGGAACACCATCGAATGGAGCACATCCGGCCTGAAGACCGTCACCCTGACCGTGGACGACATCGTGAGCCGCGCACAAATCGAAATCCTCGACCTGCCGGGCATGGCCATCGACCTGCCACAGCAAGTCCTGGCCGGCACTCCCGTACAGGCTACCCTGCCGGAACACTTGCTCTCATCCGAGGTCGCCTTTGAAGTCCTGCGCGACGAAGGCGTGGCATTCATCCACGAAGAGGGACAGGCCGAAGCCACGTTCATCTTCCCGGAAAGGGACGGTTCCTACGACCTGAACGTGAAAGCAACGGACGACGTGTTCGGCGAAATATACCAGAACACCCAGGTGGAAGTGACAGGCAGCGGCTTTGTGCCCGTCATCGGACAAATAGGCACCGACGAGGCTACCGGATGCAACCGTATCAGTTGGAGCATCCCCACGGAACTGCCTGCGCCCCTGCAACCGGGGACGGTACGCATCTACCGCGAGACGGCCGTGAGCGACCGTTACGAACTGTTGGGCGAAGTCCCGCTGACGGACGGAAGCTATGTGGACAAGACCTCTACCCCAACCTTGCTCTCGCAGCGTTACTTCATCACGATGGCCACGAACTACGGCGGCGAGAGCCGGAGCAGCGCGGTGCATGCCAACGCCCACCTGATGGTGAACCGCGCCATGGGCCACGACATCAACCTGAGTTGGACCCCATACGAAGGACGCGACGTAATACAATACGTCATCCTGAGCGGCCCGTCGCCCGACCAGCTCACCGAACTTACCTCCGTATCCGGCCATACCCTGAGCTACACCCATGCACGGACTTCGGACGAAGCCACATACTACGCCTTGGCCGTACGCTTCGACGCGCCGCAGAAACGGGCTTCAACAGACGATGCCCGCAACCGCTCCAACGTGGTTTGCTCCGCCGATGCCTTTGACGTCACCATGGCCCAGAGCGTGGTCATCACTTCGCAAGAGGCAGAATTGAAATTAGACCAAGAACAACCGCAAATACACCTGCAAGCGGTCGTTCTGCCGATGAGCACCACGCTCAAACGCGTACAATGGAGCGTCGTGGAGGGTGAAACGTTGGCCACCGTCGCACAAGACGGCACGGTAAGCCTGAAAGACAATGCCACAGGCGGCCAAGTGACGGTGGAAGCCGCAGCCACAGACGGTTCCGGCATACGCGAAACCGTAACCCTCACCGCAGCCCCCTACACCGACATCGCTCCGGTGGAGGCAGAAGAGGTACGCATCTACGTGACCGGTGGCGTCATCCGCATCGAAGGCATACGTTCCGCCACGACCTTGCGCCTTTACAACCTGCAAGGCACGTTGCTCCACCAGAGCGAAGCCTCGGGCGACACGCAAATTTCCACTTCCGGCCTCCGGGGCGTCTACATCCTACAAGCCGGACGCAAGACACAAAAACTGATGTTACGATAAACCCATGTTTCGGAAGAGAGGGGGCAGTCCGGTTTACGGGTGTTTGCCCCCTCTCGTTTTTTATCCTCCGCCACAAGGAGTTGACAAAAAGACAAACATCCCCTTGGTTTTCAATTCTTTTTTGTAACTTTGCCTTGATTACTGTCAAAAGCGAAAAATATGGCAAGATTCATCAATCCCTTTACCGATGTCGGTTTTAAGCGCATCTTCGGGCAAGCCATCCACAAAGAATTGTTGATAGACTTCCTGAACGACTTGTTAGTAGGAGAAAAGCGGATAACGGACATCACATTCTTGGACAAAGAGCTGTTGCCGGACTTTTCCGGCGACCGGGGTGTCATCTATGACATATATTGTACGAATGAAGACGGTGAACAGTTCATCGTGGAAATGCAAAACCGTGAACAGACCTTTTTCCGCGAACGGGCTTTGTACTACCTCTCGCAGGCCATCGCCCGGCAAGGGGAACGGGGTGCCGAATGGAAATTCAACCTGAAGGCCGTGTACGGCATCTTCTTCATGAATTTCCACCTGTCCCACTCACCCGGCAAATTCCGCACGGACATCGTCTTGTCCGACCGCGATACGAACGAAGTGTTCTCCGACAAGCTTCGTTTTATCTTCTTGCAGCTCCCCTGCTTCACCAAGGAAGAAGATGAATGCCAAACTGATTTTGAACGTTGGATTTATGTACTGAAAAATATGGAAACATTTCAAAGACTCCCATTCAAAGCCCGTAAATCGGTGTTTGAAAAACTGGAACAAATCGTAGACATCGCTTCGCTCAGCAAAGAGGACCGCATGAAATATGACGAAAGCATCAAAGTGTACCGCGACCACCTTGCCGTGCTCGACTTCGCCAAGCAAGAAGGATTGGAACTGGGAAGAACGGAAGGAATACGACAAGGAAGAGCAGAAGGAATGGCCAAAGGAATCGAACAAGGTAAAAACGAGGGGGAAATGAATGAACGCCTTAGGAATGCCCGGCGCATGAAAACCAAAGGATACCCCATCAGTGATATTGCCGACATCACCGGCCTGAGCGCGGAAGAAATCAATTCGTTATAAAATCCTTTTCGGCTTCGTCCTCCTATTATATTGTCGCGGCCTTTTACGTCCTTTCATTTTTTCTCCGTATCTTTGCAGCCGGAAACTTGATATTATGGCAGAAAACAATTCTATATTAGACAAATTGGAGGGGCTGGTAAGCCGCTACGAGGAGGTGGGCACTTTGATTACCGACCCGAATGTGATCAGCGACCAAAAACGCTACGTAAAGCTGACTAAAGAATATAAGGACTTGGGTGATATCATGAAAGCCCGCAAAGAATATATGGACAGCCTGCAAACGTTGCAAGACGCCAAGGAGATGCTGGCCACCGAAGACGACCCGGAAATGAAGGAGATGGCGCGCGAAGAAATGGCGGCCGCTGAAAAACATATCCCCGAAATGGAGGAACGCATCAAGTTGCTCCTCGTCCCGGCCGATCCGGAAGACGACAAAAACGTCATTATGGAAATACGGGGAGGAACGGGAGGAGACGAAGCCGCCCTGTTCGCAGGCGACTTGTTCCGCATGTACACCAAATATTGCGAAATGAAAGGTTGGAAGATAGCCATCTCTAGCTTTACGGAAGGAGCTGCGGGCGGCTTTAAAGAAATCATCTTCAGCGTAACGGGAGAAAAGGTGTACGGCACGCTGAAATACGAATCGGGCGTACATCGCGTGCAACGCGTACCGGCTACGGAAACACAAGGCCGTGTACATACTTCGGCCGCAACGGTGGCCGTACTGCCCGAAGCCCAAGAATTCGACGTGGAAATCAACGAGGGCGAAATCAAATGGGACACTTTCCGCTCCAGCGGCGCAGGCGGACAGAACGTGAACAAGGTGGAATCCGGCGTACGTGCACGTTATCTGTGGAAAAACCCCAATACGGGAGAGACCGAGGAAATCCTGATAGAATGTACTGAAACGCGTGACCAACCCAAGAACAAGGAAAGAGCTTTGGCACGCCTGCGCACGTTCATCTACGACAAAGAACACCAGAAATATATCGACGACATTGCCAACCGAAGGAAGACAATGGTGTCCACCGGTGACCGTTCGGCCAAAATCCGTACGTACAACTATCCGCAAAGCCGTATCACCGACCACCGCATCGGCTATAACATGCAGAACCTGCCTTCGTTCATGGACGGCAATATCCAAGACTGCATCGACCAACTGACCGTGGCGGAAAATGCCGAACGGATGAAAGAAAGCGAACTCTAAACGGTAAAGGACATGAAAAAGTTTTTCACCCGGCAGATTATCATAAAAAGCGTCGAGCTATGCTTGAAACGTTTTCCGGTCACGGTCGGCTTTACAGTATCGCTCGCTGTTTTCTTATTAGTAGTATGTTGGGGGAAAGACGAGTTGTTCACGGAACGTCAGACTTTCACCATTAATTATTATCTGACTGTAGGAAGTTTGCTCTCTCTCTCCCTTCGCCTATGGGGAGAGGAAGTGAAACGTAAACGTATCGTATACATCGCCAACGCGCTACTCCATTTGCTCCTATTAGCGGACGCCGGATACTTGTACCTATTGCCGGAAGACTTTCCTTTCTTGGAAACAGGACTTGCCCACGGTTCCGCCCTGACGGCTTTGGGATTAAGCATCTTCACACTTCCTTTCTTCCGTGAAAAAGACGATATTGCCTCATGGAATTTCACCCTGCAACTGGTATCCCATGCCGTTACTTCATGGATAATCGGCGGTATCATGTGCGGCGGCCTCTGCCTGCTGACAGCATCCTTCTCCGGCTTATTCGGTTGGGAAGTAAATAGTAACTTCTATACCACATGGCTCATTGTGTTTTGCCTGACCTTACCCTCATTGCTGTTTTTAGGGCAAATCCCGGCCGGAGAAGCCAAACACGACCGTACCGGTTATACTTCTGCATACCTCAGCAAAGTGATTCGCTATCTGTTCCTTCCGTTATTGGGATGTTACTTATTGGTACTTTATGTCTACGCATTGAAGATTCTCGTCCAATGGCAATTGCCGGACGGATGGGTTTCCTGGTTAGTCATCGCACTGACTGCGGGTTGCATCGGAGTAGAATTCTGTATGTACCCTTCTCTCCGCCAAGGACTTTCACGTTTCGAGCAACGTGTGGCGCGTGGGTTGCCCATCGCCATCCTGCCCCTGTTAGTACTGATGACTATCGGCATCGCCAGACGATTCAACGATTACGGCATCACGCTCAACCGCCTGTACCTTCTGACTCTGAACATCTGGTTTTACATAGTCTGTATCGGCTTATTCATTCTACGGGCACGGCGCATTCAATGGATTGCCGTGTCGTTTGCCGGCATCTTTCTGCTCACCTCCGTACTTCCGGTAAATTATGCCCGACTCACCCACCGTTACATGTTCCAAGCCTTATCAATCCAAATCCAAACATCATATAAAGGGGAACTCCCCATGGACGAAGAGCAATATCTGGACTGGCTGGCATCGCTTCCGCGAGAAACAGCCCGACTTACTAACAGCCGTCTCAAAATACTGGATTATACTTTCAAAGACAAAGAAATTCATCGTCTTGTCGCTCCCGACATCAATTATTGGGGAGCGGAGAAATGTATTAAAGAAAACTCCGAAGTGCATTTCAGTCAAAAGAAAAATGGTACGGAAATCATTGCAAAAGGGACATACCTCCATTTTGAGGCGTCATCGCCATCTTCTGTCAAAATGGAATTAGACACCGGATATTCGGAACTGGTCGCATATCATAAGAGCGAAGACTCCATCCCTTGCAAATATTGGAAAGGAGAAGTCATGCCCATAGAACTTACCGACGGGCATCAAGTGATAGACACAATATACGTCCACCCGTCCGACATCCGGAAATGGAGTGCCATGGATACGATTCCTCCACAAAAGTTCATCGGCAGGCAAAAAGACAATCTTTTTATCCTCACCGACTTCTCACTATCCGGATATGCAGGAGACAAGAACCTGAACTTTACTTATTCCGGTTATTATTTTATTCAAAAGAAAACGAACTAAAAAACATATACGACATGAACAAACAAGAGCTTTTTGAGAACATCAAACGGAAAGAATCTTTCCTGTGTGTAGGATTGGACACTGACATTCAAAAAATCCCCTCGCACCTGCTAAAGGAAGAAGACCCCGTTTTCGCCTTCAACAAAGCCATCATCGACGCCACCGCACCTTATTGTATCGCTTACAAGCCTAACCTGGCATTTTATGAAAGCATGGGCGTAAAAGGTTGGCTCGCATTTGAAAAGACGATTCAATACCTGAACAAGAACTACCCCTACCAGTTCATCATCGCGGATGCCAAACGGGGAGATATCGGTAATACCTCGGCAATGTATGCCCGTACTTTCTTTAAGGAAATGCAACTCGATGCCCTGACGGTAGCTCCTTATATGGGCGAAGACAGCGTAACCCCGTTTTTAGGTTATGAAAACAAATGGGTCATTCTTCTGGCTCTGACCAGCAACAAAGGCTCGCATGACTTCCAGTTGACCACCGACACAGAGGGCGAACGTCTGTTTGAAAAGGTCCTGCGGAAAAGTCAGGAATGGGGCAACGACCAGAACATGATGTATGTAGTGGGTGCCACCCAAGGACGCATGTTTGAAGACATCCGCAAAATCGTCCCCAACCACTTCCTGCTCGTGCCGGGCATCGGTGCACAAGGAGGCTCATTGGAAGAAGTCTGCCAATACGGCATGAACAGCACTTGCGGCTTGATAG
>ENA-ORSJ01000640-ORSJ01000640.1-human-gut-metagenome-genome-assembly--contig:-NODE-640-length-36186-cov-9.745011_pt1 | contig 36186 bp, 38 predicted proteins | sample MGYA00242191_ERZ509158 | MGnify/ENA primary metagenome ERZ509158 (study PRJEB26280, sample SAMEA2338623) | human gut metagenome | biome: human gut; feature: human-associated habitat; material: faeces...
TCGAGTGGACGGCTCCCGCCATCCTGTTCGCGTGCCTCGTGTTCACGCTGACGGCACCGCTGTACATCTGGCAGATTATCGGAATCTGAGGTGTAGGCAATGACTTTTTACGAACAGGAACTCCGGAAAATTATCGGAGAGCAATATCCCGATGCCACCTATGTGGGCAGAGTCTGCTATGTGCGTCTGAGCGATATGAATCGGGCAAAGATCCAATTTGTCACTGGAAGCGTTGCCAATCAGTACAACGCCTTGCAGTTGACGATCCTGAACCGCAGCGAAGGACAGGTGGATACCCTGCGCCTTCGCTTTTCGGATCTGCTGGGGACGAAGGTAACTTCCAACCCCAACTTCCGCAATGGTGTTGACCCGCACATTTGGGATGACTATGGAAAAGTAGACTGGTATGTGTATCACCCCACCCGGCAGGACTACGAGAAGCTCTCCAACGCAGTATCGGACTATCTGGAAGTGTTCCAAGACATGAGCCAGTCTGCCGATCAGCAGTGGGCGCAGACAATGTAAACCGAGCATGATTTGAAGGCCGTGCCAACTGTACGGCCTTTGCCATATCCCAAGCAGTTGGTACGGCCTCACCCGGAGGAGGTGAAACCGATCAATGTTTATTTGGGATTTTGTTGCCGATAAGATCCTCGGCCAGATCGTGGATTGGTTCTACGGTCAGGTCGTGGGCTTTCTCGGCAACTTCTTCGCAGAGATGGGAAACATGGGTGTCGAACTCTTCGAAATGTCCTGGGTGCAGAGCATCGTACTGTTCTTCTCCTATCTCGCTTGGGCGTTGTACGGAACCGGGCTGGTCGTGGCCTGCTTTGAATGCGGCATCGAGTATTCCAGCGGGCGGGGCAACATCCGCGAAGCCGCGCTCAATGCCATCAAGGGCTTTATGGCTGTGAGCCTGTTTACTGTCGTTCCGGTCCGGCTCTATGAGCTTTCGGTAACGCTGCAGGGGCAACTCACCGCAGGGATCACCGGCTACGGTGCATCCATCGGAGATGTGGCAAGTGATATTATGCAGGAGTTCAGCGCCGTGGAATCGCTGACCGACCTGACATCTGGCCCGTTTCTCGGCTTTGGCAGTATCACCAGCGGGATCATGATCCTGTTCTGCATCATCCTTATGGCGTATGCGATCATCAAGGTCTTCTTCGCCAATCTCAAGCGCGGAGGTATTCTGCTGATCCAGATTGCCGTGGGAAGTCTATATATGTTCTCTGTGCCCCGTGGCTATACGGATGGCTTCATCCAGTGGTGCAAACAAATTATCGGTCTGTGCCTGACCGCATTTTTACAGGCGACTATCCTCATCGCCGGACTCATGGTGTTTAAGGATCACGCACTGTTGGGACTGGGGCTGATGCTCTCTGCCGGCGAGATTCCCCGCATTGCCGGAGCGTTTGGCCTGGATACGACAACAAGAGCCAACATTATGAGCGCGGTATATACGGCGCAGGCCGCTGTAAACACCACGCGCACGATCGTGCAGGCGGTGTCAAAATGAGCGGGCTCACTATGGGAAGCCTGTTTGACGGCATCGGTGGTTTTCCTCTGGCTGCCATTCGCAGCGGCATTACGCCGGTGTGGGCTTCGGAGATTGAAGCCTTTCCCATTGAGGTCACGAAGCAGCGCTTCCCAAGCATGATCCATGTGGGTGACATCACAAAGCTCAACGGCGCAGAACTGCCGCCCGTAGATATCATCTGCGGCGGCAGCCCGTGCCAGGATTTATCCGTGGCTGGAGCGAGAGCCGGATTATCCGGCGCCCGCTCCGGTTTGTTTATGGAGCAGGTTCGACTGGTAAAGGAGATGAGAAATGCAGACGAACAAAGAGGCCGAGCAGGTCACGCTGTCCGACCTCGGTATATGCTGTGGGAAAATGTTCCAGGAGCCTTCTCCAGCGGAACTCCCAAAGGCGAGGACTTCCGTATCGTCCTCGAAGAGATCGTCCGAGTTAAGTGCGGTTCCGTTTATGTCCCTGGACCTTACCCCTGGCCATGGCAATCTGCTGGGCGAATTCTACTGGGAACTGATTTCTCCCTGGCTTGGCGGTGCCTGGATGCTCAATACTGGGGTGTCGCCCAACGACGCAAGAGGATCTTCCTTGTCGCAGATTTTGCAGGACGCACCGCCGATAAAATACTATTTATCCCCGAAGGCATGTTTGGGGATCCTACGCCGAGCTTCTGAACGTGGGAAAGCACTGCCGCCGAAGCTGGAACGGGCTTTGAATATCCAAGCTGGGTTGATGTGCCCGGACGGGCAACCTACGGATTTGAATGCCTTCCATATCAATCAGCGGGACGAGGGTATCGACCTGCACGGTGTGTCCGGTGCCTTGATGGCAACCACCAATATGCAGATGCAGACCTTCGTGACGCAGCCGGATGACACCGTCGAGGGCTTTGACGGTTACAATGGTGACCTGACCGGCGATGTTGCCGCCACGCTCGGCGCGAACTGCGGGATGTCCACCGGCAGAAACGGTGTCATGGCCTTTGCTACCAACCAAAGGGACGAGGTTCGTGACTTACATGATGTTGCGGGTGCTTTGAATGCGCAACCGGGAATGAAACAGCAGACCTTTGTAGCCGCCGCATTCTCGGCAGGAGCCGGTGCCTCTGCTGGGAGCATTGGGTATGGCGAGGAACTGGCACCTACGCTGAAGGGCTCTGCCAGCGGAAACTGTATGCCATCCGTCCTGTGTCTGAATGACCAGGGCGGAAGCGTTATGGAGTGCTCTGAGGATGTGTCCGGTACCCTGCGGGCGCAGGAGCATGGACACCAACCGCTCGTCTATGAAAACCATGGCATTGATGCCCGCTACACTGGTCCTCATCAGATGGTGCCTACCATGTCCGCAAGATACGGAACCGGCGGCAACAATGTGCCGCTCGTAGAGCAGGAAGAAACCTTCTGCATCACGGGAAATGCCATTGACCGACAGCCGCAGAACGGCGGCAATGGGATCGGGTATCAGCGGGACATCGCATATACACTGACGGCCACCGATCATTTATCTGGATATCCAGATAAGTGATCTAATGAAGCTGGGTACACTGGCGGAATATGTGGGGCGCATCTTCGCAGAACACTTTGAAGGAGGAAACGATATGCTCCAGTGCCTGCCCATGGAGAAGTTCCCGAGATGGAGGAAAGCACTTCGGGCCAATAAACCGGTCGTGATTTCTGACTTGCAGAGATTAGAGAAAGTCTATCCAGATGAGGCAGCCTTCTTTCGGGAGTATGGGGTGACTACACTGCTGGCGGCACCATTCTCCAAACGGATTAATCAGGGATTCATTGCCGTGGACGATCCGACCCGCTACACGGATGACCCGGTTTTCCTATTCATCGCTTCCTATGCAGTGGTTGTGGAACTCAACGAAATCAAACAGCAGCAGTCCCTGTTGGCAGCAACAAAAGCCTCCAAATACAATCCGGAGGACATCCATGTCAATTTCTTTGGCGGCATGGAGATCATCAGCTCCAAAGGGACATTGACCGGAGAAGATATTAAAGCGGACCAGTGCTACCTGCTTCTGGCATATCTCATTCTGAACCACAAAAAGAATTTCACTGTTGACACACTGGCAGAGATCATCTGTCCATACGACGAACTCGATTCGCCATATAAGGTCGTCAATAATATCGTTTACCGCCTGCGGCGTACTCTTTCCGTCATCGGGCTCGACAAGCTGGTCATCGGGAAGAATGGTACATTCCAGATCAATCCCAACTTCAATATCCATACGGATTTCGACCGCTTTGAGGATGCCTGCATTCAGTTGAAAACAGAAGAAAACCCGGATATGCGGCATTCCCTCTACCACAGCGCAGTCGATATGTATAAAGGACAGTTACTCCCAAGATGTGAACATGAGCTGTGGCTGATGCAGTTGTCCATGTACTATCAGTCCCTGTACCTGCAGATTACCAAGGGATATGTCCACCTGAAGATGGAGTGCAAGGATTATATTCTGGCGCAAAAGACGGCTATTGATGCTCTGCGCTTCGACCCGAAGGACAGCGAACTGAACATGTATGCGATTCTCGCCATGGGATTTCAGGGAAATCTCTCTATGGCACAGACATACTACACGGCGGCGAAGCCCTATCTGGCGTTAGAGCATGCCGAGGTCATCAAGAAGTATTTGAACATAAAATGAGAGCAACTTGAGGTTGTTCCGGAGGTTGCAGCTGAGGTTGTAGCAGAGGTTACGCAGTAGGTTGCTCCAGAGGTTGCGGAAGAGGTCGTACATGAGGCTGCCCAGTAGGTTGCAGCTGAGGTCATAGAAAAGTCATACAGGAGGTTGTCCAGCAGGCCACGGCTGAGGTTGCCCGCCCGTTATCATTGGTTATCGGATGCGTCCGATAGATGATGCGGGCGGGTGATTTTTTTGCTGTGCAGAAGACGATATTACGCCGTTGGTCACCACAAGGCCGGTTTGCGCCCCTTGTGCACGGATCTGTACGGCCCTCCTGCGCCGCGAACCGTCTATCATTCTAATATTGCGTCCTGCTCCCGGAGCCATTGTGCTCCGGGAGCTTTTTTGCATTTCGGGGCACTTTTGCCGCGCTGCCGTGGCCCTCCGTTTTCGAGATTTGATTCGCCACCAAATCTTGAAAAAACGGAGGAGCAATATGTTCAATCGAAAGAGCATCTACGCTCTCAATAAGAAAGATCCCAACGCCATCGTCTATACGGATGCTGATGGTAATTTGATTCGCCTGACCCGTGATGACTTTTCCAACGAGGAGGAGTTCCTGCGCTGGAAAAAGATATCCGATATGGATTATCACGGAGAAGAAAAAGTTGACCACCTGTACTATGATGGCACGCTCCCGCTGGAGAGCTTGGCTGAGGAAGTAATTGCGGTTCCGTCCGCCGAGGAAGGTTACATCACAGAAATTGACCTATCCGAAAGACATCTTCTGGAGAATCTTTTACTGGAAGGAATGGGAACTAAATTGACCGAACGCCAGCGAACGAGGCTCTGGCTCTATTGCATAAATGGAGTAACAGCGGCAGAGATTGCATCATTTGAAGGCATAGCACAACAGAATGTCTCAAAGTCAATCGCTTCCGCAAAAAAGAAATTGAAAAAATTTTTGAAAAACAGGGTGTGAAACCCTCCTTTTTCCCGCGATAGGTGAAGGGATAATTTTTCTCCCTGCTATGAACCTTGATAAACACCGTCTCAGGCGGTCATATCCGGCAACTTGAATACATTAGCTGACGGAGCCAGCGTCAGGCCGAGTGCGCGAAGACCACCTGTGCGGAGCATCTCCGCATCAAAGGACGGCCAAATAAGGTGCAGAGCGATACCCACTCAGGCCAAGACAGCTTTGGCAAGCTGTTCCCGCCATGATCCCGTCAGCCCACAATGATACTCCTGTACGCAGCTCCGGGCGTTCCCCGGAGGGGTGAGAGTCCCGTGATGTGCGCCAGCACAGTTCAAGTTGCCGCCCCGCCTGGGGAAGTAGTGTCAAGTACAGGCAAAGGAAAATATATACCGCGCAGGCTAAAGCTGTGCGCTATGGCCTGCGCGGATTCCTTTACTTAGTTTGTAGCAGGAGAAAAATGGAAGCTACTATGGATAATGACAACATCCACTCCGCATACCGCGGAGACATATTCTATGCGGATCTTGAACCGGTACGCGGCTCCGAGCAAGGAGGCGTCCGACCGGTGCTGATTATTCAGAATGACATAGGCAATCGTCATAGTCCCACGGTCATCGTGGCGGCGATTACCAGCCGCATAAAGCATCACCGATTACCGACCCATGTAAACCTGAATGGGCGACAATGCGGATTACACAATGAATCCACGATCATGCTGGAACAGCTTCGGACATTAGACAAGCAGCGCCTGCTTGGGTATGCGGGAACTGTAGGAAAAGGCAAGATGCAGGAAGTGAATGCTGCCTTGGAGATCAGCATTGGGATTAAGGATATACTACCTGACAACAAAAGAAAGCGAGGAAGCGACTATGGTAAATCAGAGCACAGAGAAGAAAAACACCAGGCAGATCCAGATGACCATTGAGGGTCATAAGGTAACGATCAGCTTTGCTCAGGAGGCCAATCCGACCCTCTCTGCTCTGGTACGCAACACCCTGCTGGACGCATATATCCGAAAGAACGGGCTGTGCAGTGAGGAACAGCCTGCATAAAAGAGTGGTTCGGAAATGCTTCTCTTCGTTGTAAAAACGCTTATCATGTGTTATACTATGCAAAAGGGGCGTGATGACCAGTGACTTTTGCAGACTCTATTATTCAGCTTCGCAGTGAACTGCGCATTTCGCAGAAGGAACTTGCGGAACAGCTGAATATAAGTGTTGCGACCGTCAATCGCTGGGAGAACGGAAGAACCGAGCCGAATAAAATGACACTGTTTGTGATTCGGGACTTTTGCAAATCCAAGAATATCGCTTTTGCATTTGACACATTGAAAAGTGTTGAGAGGGGTGAGCAAAATTGAATCTCGGACACGAAACCGAAACCTTAGAATTTAAAAAGACTACTGGAGAACTGAAGGAAGGCGTCGTATCAATTGCTGCCATCCTGAACAAACATCAGAAAGGCGAACTCTATTTCGGGATAAAACCAGATGGGACGCCTATTGGACAGCAAATTTCCGAAAAGACCCTACGGGATATCAGTCAGGAGATTGCAAACCATATCGAGCCGAGAATTTACCCGGAAATTGCAGTAGTCCATATTGATGATAAGGATTGTATCCATGTCAGCTTTGAAGGGCACAACACACCATACTTTGCCTATAATGTGGCCAGAATCCGTGTCGCGGATGAAGATAAGGTAATGTCCCAGCAGGAATTGACCGACTACATTATGGAGCGGCAAAGCAGCGAAGGTGTATGGGAACGCAAAGTTTCTGAGTGCTTGACAAGCTCGGTGGACGAGAACTCTCTCAAAGAGTATATCCACCGCGGTCAAGAGTTCGGCAGAATCAGCTTTGATTATTCCGACAGGGATACGGTGCTGGGTAAGTTGAGCTTGACTGCGGGAAGCTACCTGCTGAACGCAGGCATGGTCCTGTTCGGTGAGACACCTTACAATGACCTGCAAATGGCGGTATTCGCCGGAACGGAGCGGCTCACATTTTTGGATATTCAGCGTGAGCATGGAACGATCTTCGAACTCGTTGACCGTGCCGAAAAGTATATTTTCAAAAATATCCGCTGGCGGGTAGAGTTTGGATCTTTGCAACGCAAAGAAATCCCAGAAATTCCTGTGGATGCCGTCCGTGAAGCGCTGATCAATTCGTTTTGCCACAAGGAATACGGAACCGGACAGAACAACGAGGTTTCCATATACAAGGACCGAGTTGAGATTTATAACCCCGGTACTTTTCCGGCAGGCTATGAGCCGGAGGACTTCATCTCTGGTCGAGAGCGCCCTATCCGCAGGAACCCGCTGATTGCACAGACACTTTATTACTCCAAGAATGTTGAGAGCTTTGGTACTGGACTGAAGCGTATTGCTGATGCGTGTGACGCTGCTGGATGCAAATATAAATTTGAGGTTTTGAAGTCCGGATTCGTGGTTGTTTTCTATCGGTCCGACGAGAATTTTGACACGACTGGAACGGATACCACTCCAGTTACCATACCAGTCAACACTCCAGATAAAGATATTCGGAGTAAGATTGTTTCTCTGTGCCTCAATGCCCCTCAGACGCGCGAACAGTTGATGCAAGCCTGCGGAATGAAAAACAAAGCACATTTTCTGAAAGCATATCTGAAGCCGATGTTGGAGACAGGAGAACTCCAGTTGACAGTTCCTGATAAGCCCAATAGCCGGAATCAGAAATATATTGCAGTCCGTCATACCACAGGAGAAGTACGATGAGCAAAGAAATCTATACCTGTGACGCCTGCCACTATACCTTCGAAGCGGAAACTGGATGTGACCAATGCCCGGATTGCGGCAAAAAGCGAGTGCGGCCTGCCGATGAGCAAGAATCAAAGGAATATCTGGAGCGTCAGAAGCACACCGAGAAGTGGAATTGAGAAACTGCGGAGGAAAAAACAAAATGGTTACCAGAGATGATTTGGAGCAGTTGGTAAAGAATCGCGGTCAAGAGGCTGTTGGCGCAGCTGTCGTCAAAATCCCTGACGAGGATGTGCGTCCGGCTCTGATGCTCATGGTTATGATATATCAGAAATCGGACGAAATAAATCGTGAGATATTTCGTCGAGATCAGAAGCGCATTGCTGAATTGGAAGAAGAACTTGAAAAAGCCCGCGCAGAACTCCATCGGTTAGAGCAGGAAAAATAAAATTCTTTTGTCATTATGAGCAGGCTGCAGTTTAAAGCTGCGGCCTGCTTTCTATTCTCGGCAAGCTGGCGCTTGGGCAAAAAGTCTTTTGCTCAAGCGCGATTTTACCGGATCGGAGGCCGTTTCTTTGTTGCTTATATTTCGAGGTTTTGATAGCTATTCAACCTGAAATGTGAGATAATCAAGGTGGCAAAATGCCGTGTACTTTGAAAAGTGAATACATGAAAAGGTGTATCTGAACCTCTCACATTTCTAAATCATTCATTGAGAGGAAGGATACATTATGGCTGAAAGAGTTTGTTGTTCTTATCAAAATGTACTCAGCATCCAGAACAGAGTATGCTGTCTGTACCGCGTCTCCACCACCAAGCAGGTCGACCACGATGACCAGAATCAAGCTGACATCCCCGTGCAGAGAAAAGCCTGCCGTGAGTTCGCAGAGCGGATGGGCTGGACCATCGTGTACGAGGAACAGGAAAACGGCGTGTCAGGCTTCAAGGTCAGCGCCAATGACCGTGATAAAATTCAACTCATCAAGGAATATGCCGAACAGGGCAAATTCGATATTCTGCTGGTGTTCATGTTCGACCGTATTGGCAGACGAGCCGAAGAAACGCCTTTCGTGGTCGAATGGCTCATCAACCACGGCATTCAGGTCTGGAGCGTCAACGAAGGTGAACAGCGAATCGACACGCATGTCGACCGTCTCACCAACTACATCCGCTTCTGGCAGGCAGACGGTGAGAGTCAGAAAACCTCCATGCGTACCAAGGCTGCCCTCGGGCAGATGGTACAGGAAGGCCGCTTCCGTGGCGGTTCCGCCCCTTACGGCTATGACCTGGTACCCAGCGGCACATACAACAAGCGCAAGCATGAGGTCTTCAAACTGGAGATCAATCCTGATGAGGCAAAGGTCGTGCGCATGATGTTCGACCTGTGCGTCGGCTCCGGTTACGGCAGATTTAAAATTGCCAACTTCCTGTCTGAGATGGGCATCAAGACCCGTGACGGGAAGAACTGGCATGAAGCTACCGTCGGTCACATTCTGCATAATATCATGTACACTGGCGTGCTTCGGAGCGGCAGTACACAGTCTAAAGCATTCCCTGATTTGCAGATCATCTCACCGGAGAACTTCGAGCTGGCGCAAAAGCTCATGGCTGAACGAGCCAATGAGTGCAATGCGCTGCGAACCATGCCCCGCAACACCAGGGGGCAATCCCTACTGTCCGGCAATGTGTTCTGCGGACACTGCGGCGGGCGTCTGACGCTGACCACCAATGGGACAACTCGGATCAACGCTGCCGGTGAAAAGGTTGGCCGCAAGCGCATCCGCTATGTGTGCTACAACAAGACCCGCAAGCGCAGTAACTGCGATGGGCAGACTGGCTACACCATGCACATTCTGGACAAGATGGTCACCGACATTCTCCATCAGGTATTTGATCGGATGCGGTCTGTAGAGGAGAACGAGATTATCTCCCGTACCCACCGCAGTGCCATGGTCAGTCTCAAGAAGCGCCTTGCGGACGCCAAAGCAGAGTCTGCTAAGGCTACCAAGGAATATGAATCACTGAAGCTGGAGATCATCAAAGCCGTGCAGGGTGAGAGTGCGTTCCCGATGGACGTCCTGTCGGAGCTGGTCAACAATGCCCGTACCAGGATGCTGGATGCCAATGCTCAATTGACTGAACTCAATGAGGAAGTCGAGAAAAGCAATCAGCGCATTGAAGCCATCAAAGCGGATTACCGCCGCATCATGGAATGGTCCGAGATGTTCGATGGCAGCGACATGGATGTGAAGAAGATGATCGCAGGATACATCATCAAGAGAGTGGATGTGTACTCCGATTATCGCCTGCACATCGAGTTCAACATGAGCTTCGCACAGTTCGAACTCGGATTGGAAACAGAAGTTGAGTATGCAGCACAGGACATTGTTTCATGAAAAAAGCACTGCCTGACAGTGCGCTCATTCAGCCTCTCTAATTGACAACAGTTCCAAAACACGCTAAAATAATCGCAGAAATGCGTGTGGGTGGATTCTGATGGAGATATGGCCCCAGATGCCTGTGGGGGTGCTTAACCGATCACTCGGGAGAGCGCTTGAATGGCATTCAAGAGGTCAGCGGTTCGATCCCGCTTATCTCCACCACGAAAATCCTGTAATCTTTGAGATTACAGGATTTTTTCGTTTTAAATTTTTCGTGGGCGCTATGCAACAGGGTGTGAAATAAATCGAAAAATTTGTTCTATTTCATACTCCGTTGCACACGCTCTGCACAGTCCTGTTTATGGGACTGGCGCTCTGATAGTATGAAAGCACAGAGGAAAACCGGCTTTGGGAAAGGAGAAATGATATGCGGTTTTTTGCGCTCATATATCGCTCATATATATTATTGTTGGGCTGGTTCGTGAGAGCTATCTGGAGTTTGTTGCTGCGCAGTACGATTGCGATCAATGCAGATGGATGGCGGAGCGTAAGCGCAATGGGCGGCTGCCCGCGGACTACGAATGGTGGGGGCGCTAGCGCATGACGATGGAATTGAAGCAAGCAAAAGCGCTGCTGACGGAACTGGCCGACGGCGTCGACCCACTGACGGGGGAGTGCCTGCCGGCCGACAGCGTCTGCAACCGGCCGGAGATCATCCGTGCGCTGCACTGCGTGCTGCGGTATGTGTCGGACCGGCCGAAGCGGTCTGCACCACTGCCCAATGCGGGCAAGCCGTGGACGGAGGCGGATGAAGCCGCCCTGATGCAGATGTTTGACGTAGGCTGTTCCATGGAGGAGATGCAGGCGCGGTTTCAGCGCACAAATGGCGCAATCGTTCGGCGTTTGGAGCGCCTCGGCAGACTTCGCCCCGGCGAAACAATGAAATAAGAAATCCCCGGCGTGCGGTGAATACCGACGCCGGGGATTTCTTACTATACATTTATTTAAAAACCGTGTCAGGTTTTGGCCGCGGACGGCGGAGATAGAACCGCTGCAGTTCTTTGATCGTGTAGTTGGTGCCAAATTGGCGATTGATGAGATTGCGCGCCATACCCCAGTTCCAGCCGTGCTCGCCAACGAGCCGGTACAGGACGTCGCGTATTTCGGGCTGCATATCGGGTCATCCTTTCTGATTCTGAAAGTTTCCCGGCCGCATGATCCGCGGCGGTACAGCGCCGGCAGGAAATGTCCCGAAGTCCGGCACTGCCGCTAGGAGAAAAGATAGCATATTTCAGGCGAAAATGCAAGGAAATAACAAAAAATCTTGTATAGATGAGATAAAGATTTGCAAAAATCCCCGGCCGACGATTTTTCCGTCGGCCGGGGATGCGATTTTGTGCCGCCGCGGTCATTTGCCGAGGGACTTGACCCAGTCGGTGACTTCCTGCTGCGTGACGGCGGAGGGGAAGCGCTGGCCCTCCTGCCAGTCGCCGGTGCCGGCGAGCGCCGCGAGCTGCGCGCCGCTCTCGCCGATGCCGCTGCTGGCGGAGGTGCAGAAGGGAATGACCGTCTTGCCGGTGAAGTCATTGGCCTTGACGAACGTGTCCACAGGCCACGCGGCGATGCCCCACCAGATCGGGTAGCCGATGTAGACGGTGTCATAGTCGGCCCAGTTATCTGCGGTCGTGGTCTTGAGCGCCACGTCGCGCAGGGTCTCGTCGTCATGCTCGCGCGAGACGCGGCTGTCGGTGCTGTTGTAGTCCAGGTCGGCGCTCGTGTACGGCTCGGCCGGTTCGAGCTCCAGCAGATCGCCGCCTGTCGCGGCGGCGATGGCCTCGGCCGCGGTCTTCGTGCTGCCGGTCGCGGAGAAATAGACGACGAGCGTCTTGCCGCCGGCAGCGGCGGGGGCCGTGGTGGCCTCGGGCGCTGCGGTCCTGATGCCGCAGGCGGCGAGGCTCAGCAGCATGATCGCGCCGGTCAGCACGGGGATGAGCTTTTTCATGGCGATGCCTCCTCAGTCGTGGATGGCCGCGATCCAGCGATCAATGGTCTTGTCCGGCGTGCGCAGGGTCGTGTCGTCGAAGTGCACGTCGAGGCCCGGTTTCACGTCCGCGCCCGGGCACAGCGCCGCCACGTCCTTGAGCGTGCGGCCAAGCCAGCCGCCGTTCGTGGCGAAGGGATAGACGGTCTTGCCACCGAGGTCGTGCGCGGTCAGGAACGCGCGCGTGGCCGGGGCGCAGGTGTACCACCAGACGGGCGTACCGAGCACGATCGTGTCGTAGCGGTCAAGGTCGATGTCCATCGCCTTGAGCTCCGGCAGGAAGCCGCGCTTGACCTCCCGCTCGCCCTGCGCGACCACATCGTCATATGAGCCGGTGTAGGGTACGACGGTGTCGATGCGGGCGATGTCGCCGCCGATGGCGCTGTGGATGCGCTCGGCGATGCGTTGCGTGTTGCCGCGGTAAGAATAATAAAGAATGAGAGATTTCATATTGCTTACCTCCGTATTGCGTATTGTTTTCAGGTTACCGTCATCATACAGCATGAAGCTGACTTTAGGTCAAGATGGTGAAATGTAAATTTTTCTTGAATAAGGCGAAAGAGCGTAAAAAGCCCCGCACCGGTATGGTGCAGGGCTGTGTGATTTTTATCCCAGCTGGTCGAGCTCTGCCTGCCACACGGCGGCGCAGGCGTCGCTGGGCATGCGCCAGTCGCCGCGGGGGCTGAGTGTGACCGATCCGATCTTCGGCCCGTCGGGCAGGCAGCTGCGCTTGAACTGCTGCGCGAAGAAGCGGCGGTAGAAATTTTTCAGCCAGTGCAGCAGCACATCGTCCGGGTACCGGTCGCCGAGCGCATGGCGCGCCAGCCGGTAGATCTTCGCCGGGCCGAAGCCGAAGCGCAGCACGTAGTAGAGGTAAAAATCGTGCAGCTCATACGGGCCGACGAGCGACTCCGTCTGCTGGGCGATCTCGCCGTTTTCGTTCGCCGGCAGCAGCTCGGGACTGACCGGCGTGTCGAGAATGTCGAGCAGCACGGCGCGCAGGGCCTCGTTTTCCGCCGCGTCGGCGGCATAGCGCACGATGTGGCGCACGAGCGTTTTCGGCACGTCGGCGTTCACGCCGTACATGCTCATGTGGTCGCCGTTGTAGGTCGCCCAGCCGAGGGCCAGCTCGCTCAGATCGCCCGTGCCGACGACGAGTCCGCCCGTGCGGTTGGCGAGGTCCATGAGCTCGAGCGTGCGCACGCGGGCCTGACAGTTTTCATACGTCACGTCGAGCGCGGCTTCGTCCTGCCCGATGTCGGCAAAGTGGCTGTGGACGGTACGTGCGATCGGGATCTCCTGAAATGTCACGCCCAGCTCCTCGCAGAGAATCTCGGCGTTCGAGCGCGTGCGGTGCGTCGTGCCGAAGCACGGCATCGTCACGGCCAGCACGTCCTGTGCCGGGCGGCCGAGCCGCTGCATTGCGCGCACGGCCACGAGCAGCGCAAGGCTGCTGTCCAGCCCGCCGGAGATGCCGATGACGGCGGTCTTGGCGTGCGCGTGGGCAATGCGCTTGGCCAGCCCGTCGGCCTGCATGGCGAGGATGAGCTCGCAGCGCTCGGCGCGGGCGGCATCGTCGGCCGGGACGAACGGCGTCGGCGAGACGGGCCGCGTGAGCGGCACCTCCCGCAGCGGCAGGTGGAACACGACCGTTTCGTATCCCGCGCTCTCGGGCTGGAACGTCGTGCTGCGGCAGCGCTCGCTGACCATGCGGCCGAGGTCGAGCTCCGTGTAGGCGCAGCCCGGGCCGAAGGGCTTCGCTTCCGCCAGCAGCGCGCCGTTTTCGCAGATGAGGTCGTGCGCGGCAAAGACCATGTCGGTCGTGGATTCTCCGTGGCCGGCGTCGGCGTAGAGATACGTGCACAGCAGCCGCGCCGACTGCTGGCACACGAGCGCGCGGCGGTAGTCGGCCTTGCCGATCGTCTCGTCGCTGGCCGAGAGGTTTGCGATTACGGTCGCGCCCGCGAGCGCGTGGTGCGTGCTCGGCGGCAGCGGAGCCCACAGATCCTCGCACACCTCGGCCGCGAGGCAAAACGCCGGCATCTCCGCGCAGCGAAACAGCAGCTGCGTGCCGAACGGCACCTCCTGCCCGGCAAAGCGCAGCGTGCGCACGCCGGCGGGTGCGGGGTTGAACTGCCGCTTTTCGTAAAACTCGCCGTAGTTCGGCAGGTGCGTTTTCGGCACCAGACCCAGCAGCTTCCCGTGGCAGACGACGGCGGCGCAGTTATAGAGCTTGCCGTCCACCGCGACAGGCAGGCCCACGAGTGCGACAAGGTCGAGCCCCGCGCTCGCCTCCAGCACGGCGGCGAGCCCTTTGGCTGCGGCGCGCTGGAGCGGCTGCTGGAAAAACAGGTCGCCGCACGTGTAGCCGGTCAGCCCCAGTTCGGGGAACACAGCCAGCTGCGCGCCGTCCAACGCCGCGCGCTGCATGGCGGCGATGGTCTGCTGTGTGTTGAACGCGCAGTCGGCCACGCGCAGCGCAGGCGAGACCGTGCAGGCTTTGAGAAAACCGTGGATCATGATGTTATCACCCTTTCAAAAAGCAAAACCCGGAGCGCAAAGCGCTCCGGGTTTTGCGGATGCTATATCATACCACGGTTGTAGGGGGAAGAACAAGTGGCGGTATGCAGAAAATGTGTGCCGGGAAGCCCAAAATCACGGGTTTTGTGCACAGTCGGCGTCCAGTGCGGCGTATTCCGCGTCCGTGACGGGCTCGCACCATTCGTTGCTCGTCTCCTCGCCGGGGCACTCGACGGCGATGTGGCTGAACCAGCAGTCCTTCTGCGCGCCGTGCCAGTGCTTGACCCCGGCCGGGATGGTCACGACGTCGCCGGGGTGCAGGGCCTGTGCGCTCTTGCCCGCCTCCTGATACCAGCCCAGACCGTCCGTGCACAGCAGCAGCTGGCCGCCGCCGGATTTCGCATGGTGGATGTGCCAGTTGTTGCGGCAGGCGGGGGAGAAGGTGACATTTGCGAGGAAAACGGTCTTGGTCGGGTCGGTCAGCGGGTTAAGGAAGCTCTCGCCGGTGAAGTACTGCGCGTAGGCCGTGTTCGGCTCGCCGAGGCCGAAGAGACCGCCGTTTGCGTCCGCGCTGCCGTCGGCGTAGACCTCCTTCGTCTGCCGGAAGGCGGCCCAGGCGTTCGGCCAGCCGGCGTAGAAGGCGAGGTGCGTGAGGATCTCGGCCATTTCGGTCTTCGTCACGCCGTTTTGCTTTGCGGTCGTGAGGTGGTAGGTGAGGGAGCTGTCCGTGATGCCCTTGCTGATGAGCGCCGTGATCGTGACGATCGAGCGCAGCTTGAGCGGCAGCTGTCCCTCGCGCGACCAGACCTCGCCGAAGAGCACGTCGTCATTGAGCTCGGCAAATTTGGGTGCAAAATCATGCAGGGCGTCTCTGCCTGCAGTCTGTTTGACCATGATGATACCTCCTTATTTCAGATACTGACGGTAAAATGCTTCGATGCGGTCGAACGGGATGATGTCCATTCGGTCGTAGAGATCGGTGTGCACAGCGCCGGGGATGAGCAGCAGCTCCTTGTTGCCGCCCTGCAGCCGGGCAAAGGCGTCGCGGCTGAAGTAGCACGAGTGCGCCTTGTCGCCGTGGATGACGAGCACGGCGCTGCGGATCTCATTGGCGTAGGCGAGCAGCTTCGCGTTGAGCAGCGACAGCGGGGACGTGACGTTCCAGCCGTCGGTGGAGTTGAGCGAGCGCGGGTGGTAGCCGCGCGGGGTCTTGTAGTAGTCGTGGTAGTCCTTGACGAAAAACGGCGCGTCGTCCGGCATGGGGTCGACCACGCCGCCCGCGCGCTGATACGTGCGGGCCTTGTAGTCGGCGGTGCGCTGCGCGTTGAGTGCCTGACGCAGGGCATAACGGGCGTCCGGATTGTCGTCGGCGTCAAAGTAGCCGTTGGCGGTCACACGGGTCATGTCGTACATCGTGGACGTGACGGTGGCCTTGATGCGCGTGTCGATGGCGGCGGCGTTGAGCGCCATGCCGCCCCAGCCGCAGATGCCGAGGGTGCCGATACGCCCGGGATCGACATCATCGCGCACGGACAGGAAGTCGACCGCGGCGGAAAAGTCCTCGGTGTTGATGTCGGGCGAGGCGACATAGCGCGGCGTGCCGCCGCTCTCGCCGGTGTACGACGGGTCAAAGGCGACGGTCAGAAATCCGCGCGCGGCGAGCTCCTGCGCGTACAGGCCGGAGCTCTGCTCCTTCACCGCGCCGAACGGGCCGCTCACGGCCACGGCGGCGCGCTTTCCGGCGGCGTTTTTCGGCTTGTAGAGATCGGCCGCGAGCTCGATGCCGAAGCGGTTGTGAAACGTGACCTTGCAGTGGTCAACGGCGGCGTTTTGCGGGAACGTCTTGTCCCATTCCTGGGTGAGGGTCAGGGTGCTGTTCATGGTTACATACCTCCTGTATCGGTTTTATGCGATGGCCGCGCCCATGGCGCGGGCGGTCTCAAGTGCGGGGTGGCCGGCGATCGCGCCCGGCTCGGTCACGCCGCCGGCGAACACCGTCCCGGCGAGGCGGCACTTTTCGTAGCACGCGATCCAGCCCTCGAGCCCGTGGATGGCGCGCTCGTCCGTATCCGGCTCGTCCTCGGTCGCCGAGGCGAGCAGGTAAATGTCGCGGAATGCGTAGTCCGACGGGAAAAGGGCGTTGACACGGCCGCTGTGATCTGATATCCTAAGCATACAACCTGAAGCTGACTTCAGGTCAAGCACTTTTTTGCGAATTTTTTTCGAGGTGATCCCATGTATACGATCGGACAGGTGTCGGAGCGGTTTGATCTGCCGGTCTCCACGCTGCGGTATTATGATAAGGAGGGGCTGTTCCCGGCGCTCACGCGCACGTCGGGCATACGCCGCTTCGGCGAGCAGGAGCTCGAGGCGCTGCGCGTGATCGAGTGCCTCAAGCGCTCGGGGCTGGAAATTAAGGAGATCAAGCAGTTTATGGAATGGTGTGCGCAGGGGAGCGAGACGTACCCGCAGCGGCACGCGCTCTTTGTGCAGCAGGCCGAGCGGGTGGAGGCGGAGATCGCGCGCCTGCAAAAATCGCTCGACATGATTCGCTTCAAATGCTGGTACTACGAGCAGGCCATGCGCGACGGCAGTGAGGACCGCGTGCACGCCATGCTGCCGGACCATCTGCCGCCGGATATCCAGCCGATTTATGACCACGCGCACGAAACGTAATCATACCATTTTGATTCAGAAAGGATGGCGACCCATGAAACAGCGAACGATCCTCTCGACCCTTCTGTTCTGCGCGCTGCTGCTGGCGGGCTGCGGCACGGCGGCGCAGACTCCGGACGCGACGCCCACCCCCGCGCAGGAGGCGGCGGCCACGCCGACGCCGACGCCAGACCCGCTGAGCACCCTGCCGTATACGGACGGCCAGCTCTATGCCGCGGCCTACCTCGGCTATCAGGCGCCGACGGATCTGGACTTCTTCCAGCAGACGTATTTCGGCGGCCGGGAGCTGCCGGTGCACCACATCTCGGACGGGGACTTTTATCTCATCATCCCGCGCGACCCGAACGCGACCGTGCGCCTGTACAAAAACGATATGGTCACCGACTCCAAAACGCTCTTTTATGAGCAGACGAACGGCGATGCCTTCGTCATCGGCTGCAACGTCAGCGACATTTTCCCGGACGTGACGGTCTCGATCACGTCGGGCGGCGAGACGGTGGACTTTTCGCCGTATATCTCGCTCAAGGACGGCAGCGTGCAGGTCGGTGCGCGCGGGCTGAACATCACGCGCATCTCGACTGCGCCCTGACGAATTGCGAAAACGACCCCGGGTGCGATCTGCACCCGGGGCCGCTGGTTTATCTGAGGTTATGCGAGCGTCAGCTCCGTGCTCGCGCACACGGTCGCGCCCACGCGCTGCATATCGGCGAGATTCGCCGCCTGTACGGCGTCGGTAACGGAGGACGTGCAGTCCGAGAGCACGACGGCGTCATAGTCGAGCGAGATGGCGTCATAGCACGTTGTGCGGATGCAGTTGGGCGTGGTCGTGCCCGCGAGCAGGACGGTCTGCACGCCGAGGCGGCGCAAAATGAGGTCAAGACTTGTGTGAAAAAACGCCGAGAACCGGGGCTTTACGAGCACATAGTCCTGCGGCAGGACGGTGAATGCGTCCGGAAACGCATCCGACAGGTGCGCGGCGCAGTCCTCCGAGAGCGGCTTGCCGCCGGAAGCCCACGCGGCCGCGCGCGGCTTTTCCACGTCCGTGCCGTCGGCCCGGTAGTGGCGCACGGCGTAGATGACGGGAACGCCCACTTCGTGGCAGCGGCCGATGAGCGCCGCGCACGCGGGCACGGTCCCCTCCGCCGCCGGGATGCACAGCGGGGACGCGCTGTCGAGAAAGCCCCGTTGCATGTCGATCATGATGAGTGCCTGTTTGGGCATGGCGCTTGCCTCCTGACAAAGTAGATGCCTCTATGATAGCGCCGCGTGCCGGATTTGGCAAGCGCGGCTTGCCATCCGCGCCCCGACGTGGTATCCTACCGGGTAGCCCCAAAAGGGAGGGGCACTCTTTACAAGCGGGAGCGATCAACATGAGCAGACAACTCGAACCCTATCAGCTGATCGAGCGCAGCATCCAGAAAAAATTCCACAAGGTGCTCTGGACGCCGTTCATCACCGCCATCAAGCAGTACGAACTCATCGCCCCCGGCGACCGGATCGCGGTGTGCATCTCCGGCGGCAAGGACTCCATGCTCATGGCCAAGCTCCTGCAGCTGCTGCAGCGGCACAGCGACGTGCCGTTCGAGATCGTTGATCTCGTCATGGATCCGGGCTACAACGCCGTCAACCGGCAGAAGATCGAGAGCAACGCGGCGCTGCTGCACATCCCGGTCACGATCTTTGAGACGAATATTTTCGATGTCACGAGCGGCATCGAGCAGTCGCCGTGCTACCTCTGCGCGCGCATGCGCCGCGGCTATCTCTACAGCAAGGCGCGCGAGCTCGGCTGCAACAAGATCGCCCTTGGCCACCACTTCAGCGACGTGGTCGAGACGACCGTCATGGGCATGTTCTACGGCTCCCAGCTGCAGGCCATGCCGCCGAAGCTGCGCAGCCGCAATTTCCCGGGCATGGAGCTCATCCGCCCCATGTACTGCATCCACGAGGACGACATCATCGCCTGGCAGCGCTATAACGGGTTGGAGTTCATCCAGTGCGCCTGCCGCTTTACCGAGCGCGCGGCTGCGCACGGCAACGACGGCAGCAGCTCCAAGCGGCAGGAGGTCAAGCTGCTGCTGCGCGAGCTGCGGCGCACGAATCCCGACATTGAAAAGAGCATTTTCCACAGCATTCACTCCGTCTGCCTTGACACCATGGTCGGCTACAAATCCGGCGGCGTGGAGCAAACGTTTGCCGACTGCTACCGCGAGCGCGGTGAGATGGCCGAGATGGAAAAGGAGGACGCGGAATGATGCCCATCGAGCGTATGCGCCCGGAGGACTTTGACGCGGTTTTCCGTTTGCTGGCCCGGAGCTTCCCGGCCGGGGAGCGGCGGGATAAGGCGGGGCAGCGCGCGCTGCTTGCGGACAGCGCCTACCACATCGACATTCTGCGCGCGCCGTCCGGCGGCGTGCAGGCGCTGATGGCGTCGTGGGACTTTGGCGGCTTTGTCTTTTTCGAGCACTTTGCCGTAGACCCCGCCTGCCGCAATGGCGGGCTCGGCGGGCAGATGCTCGACGCGCTGCTCGCGCGCTTTGATAAGCCCGCCTGCCTGGAGGCGGAGCTGCCGGAGACGGAGCTGGCCGCGCGGCGCATCGGGTTTTACGAGCGGCACGGCTTTACGGTCAACGCGGATTACCCTTACTTCCAGCCGGCGCTCACGCCGGGCGGCAGCCCGATCTCGCTGCACCTGCTCACGACCGGCGGCGTGCGCACGCCCGCCGAGCTGCGCGCGATCGAGACGCTCGTGCACACGCGCGTGTACGGTAAAACGCCCGCCGCGATGGTATAACAGAAAACAGAAAGTCAGCACGCCCCTGCACGGAAGGGGCAGGGGCGTGCCTTTCTCTATTTGGAGGGAGAAACAATGCAGAATTATTGTCCGGGGCGGCCGCCTTTGCCGCCGTCCGTGATGGTCACATCATCGCTCCCGGGGAGCTCTACCGTGACGGTTTGAAAGGAGAAAACGCATGAAGTCTATCCGTATCCTGCCTCTTTTGCTCGCGCTCGTGCTGCTGTGCACGGGCTGCGCCGCCGGCGGCGCGGCGGAGGCCACGCCCGCCCCGGACATGAGCGACCTCCCGCTCGACGGGGGCTATGCCTACCTGCGCGTGGAGGTGCTCTCGCGCGACAAGGACGCGAAAACGCTGGAAGTGAAAGTGCTCGATTTCGGCGACGCCGACGGTGTGAACGTCGGCGCGCTCCCGGTGGGCGCGCAGGGCTCGGCCGACTGTTCCGACCTGCTGTCGATGGCGATGATGATCGGCTCCGGCGAGTGGATCATCACCTACGCAGACCGCGGGCAGCAGGCGTTTCCGCTGCGGCTGACGTCGATCGAGAACCCGGAGCACTTTGCCGAGCGCGCGGGGAAATAAAAAGCACCGGCTGAGGGTTTCCTCAGCCGGCGTTTTCGTCACCAGAATTTTTTCTTCTTGCATACCCACAGGCTGATGCCCACGGTCACGATGCTCACGATGACGACGACGGGGTAGCCGTACTTCCACGTCAGCTCCGGCATGCCGACAAAGTTCATGCCGTACCACCCGACGAGCAGCGTCAGCGGCAGAAAGATCGTCGTCACGATCGTCAGGATCTGCATGATGTGGTTTTGCCGCGTGTCGATCTCGGCCTGAAACAGGCTCTGCAGCTGTGCGCACGATTCGCGCAGTAGCTGCGACTCCTCGCGCAGGCGGATGACGCGATCCTCAAACATATGAAACAGCAGCTGCTCGCTGTCGGTGAAAAAGCCGTTTTCGTTCTCGCGCAGCTCGCACGCCACGTCGTCGAGCTGGGAGTAATAGCGAAACCACGCCATGGTCTCCTTGCGCAGCGCGGTCATCGGCGCGGAGAAATCGTCCAGCTCGTGCGCCAGCACCTGATCCTCGAGCGCCTCGATGCGGTCCTCGATCTTTTCGATCTGGTGCAGGTCGCGGGCGATGAGCTGCTCAAAAAAGTCGTAGAGAAACCGGCCGACGCTGCCGTCGGTCCAGCGCTTTTCCCGGGCGATGCGGCGCAGCAGCCCCTGCAGCGCATTCTCGTCGTCCACGAGCACGACGCGCGTGGCCGTGACGAGATAGCCGCAGGCGAGCGGCCTGCCGTCCTTGCCCTGACGCGGCAGCACGAGCGTGCCCGCCAGACAGTCCGAGCGCACCTCAGCCTTGCACACGCGTGCGTCGCGCGCCGGCGGTGTGTGGTGCAGCGTCCGCTCCAGACCGGGCAGCGCCGGCTGGTGCGACAGCTCTTCGGACGTCAGCAGCACGACGGCGGGCTGCTCCGGCGCGGGCGCGTGCTCCTGCTGCGTGAGCGTCTGCCCGATGGTATACCAATACAAATGCGGTCCCTCCCATAAGTCGCGGTGTTTTCCCCATTGTAGCACACCGGGCGCGCGGACACAACGTCCGGCTGGAAATCAGGGCGCGGGTGTGCTATACTGGGCAAAAATCATACTTTGGGGGAAGCACCATGATCGTCTATTACACCGGCACCGGCAACAGCCGCTATGTTGCCCAGCGCTTCGCCGCCGCCCTCGGCGACGATCTCATCACCGCGAACGAATACATCCGAAATGACACGCCCGCCGACCTGCATTCCGACCGGCCGTGGGTGTTCGTCTCACCGACGTACGGGTGGCAGATCCCGCACATTTTCGCGGACTTTCTCCGCCGCGGCCGCTTCACCGGCAGCCGGAAGGCGTATTTTGTCATGACCTGCGGCAGCGAGATCGGCAACGCCGGCAGCCGCATCGCGGCGCTGTGCGCGGATATCGGGCTCGATTACCAGGGCGTGCTGCAGGTCGTCATGCCGGAAAACTATGTCGCCATGTTCTATGTGCCCGGCGCAGAGGAGTCGGCGCAGATCATCGCGGCGGCGCAGCCGTCCATCGACGGGGGCATTGCCTGCGTGCAGCGCGGGGAGGCGTTCCCGGCGCCGAGGGTCGGCCTGCTCGACCGGTTCAAGACCGGGCCGGTGAACACGATCTTTTATCGGTGGTTTGTCAAGTCCGGGCCGTTCACGGTCTCGGATGCGTGCATCGGCTGCGGCAAGTGCGCGCTGAGCTGCCCGGTCAACGGCATCGACATCGTTGAGCGCCGCCCGCACTGGAACGGCGCGTGCACGCACTGCATGGCCTGCATCTGCGGCTGCCCGGTGTCCGCCATCGAGTACGGGCATAAGAGTCAGGGCAAGCCCCGCTACCAGTGCCCGGAATATAAATAAGAAACGATTCCTGCGCCGGACTTCCGACGCAGGGATCGTTCTTTTTACAGATAGCACTCCGGCCGCCGCTGCCTGAGGTACGGGCGCTTTTGCTCGCGCCAGAGCCGCGCCTCGGCGAGGTCGAGCTCCTGCACGATGAGCTGCTCGCGGTCGTCGGCCTTATAGATCACGTCGCCGCTCGGGTGCACGATGAGCGACTCGCCGGCGAAGTCCATCCCGTCCTCGCGCCCCACGCGGTTGCACATGGCGACGAAGATCTGGTTCTGCATCGCCTGCACGCGGATCTCCCACTCGAAGAGCTCCATGGGTTCGGCTTTTGTGTTCGCCGTCGGGATGATGACGAGATCCGCCCCCTTGAGCGCGCACGTGCGGATGCTCTCCGGCAGGTGCCGGTCAAAGCAGATCACGATGCCGACGCGGCCCCACGGCGTGCCGAACACGAGAAAGCCCTCCTCGGACGGCGTGTAGTAGTCGCGCTCGTAAAACTGCGCCGCCTGCATGATGTGCACCATCTTGGCCACGCCCGCGCAGTTCCCCTCCGGCGTCAGCCAGAGGGAGGCGTCGTAGCGCCGGCCGTCCTGCTCGAGGTACATATTCGGCGAGAGGTAGAACCCATGCGCGCGCCTTGTCCGCGAAGGCCCGCACCGTCGGGCTGCCCGCCGGGACGACATAGGCGTCCACGTTCCGGCCCGCATACTGCGGGAAGAACGGAGTGAGCTGCACCTCGGGGAAAAACAGCAGGTCGCTGCCCGCGGCGGCGTCGCAGAAGGCGAGGGATCTTTTCAGGTTTTCGTCCATGCTCCCGGTCATGGACATCTGCGCCATGGCAAGCTTCATACGCGCGCTCCTTTTATGCGTCCTGCACGGTCAGGCGCAGCACGTCCGGCCGCGCGTAGTGGCCGCACACGTCGAGCTCCATGCGGCTCGCGGGCACGCGCTGCATATCGAGATCGGCGTAGAGAATGTCCTCGCTGTCCCACACCGGCTGCACGACATAGTGCCCGTAGGGGTCGACGATGCAGCTGCCGCCGCGGCAGGGAATGTCGTTCAGGCGCGCGATCTCATCCGGGCAGTGCAGTCCGGTGGGGTAGTCCGCGCGGTGAAAGACCATGTCGCAGTTGATGAAATAGCACCGGCCCTCGAGCGCGATGTGCTGCACGGTGGCCTGCCACTCGGGGTTGTCGTTCGTGTTCGGCGAGATGTAGAGCGTCACGCCCTTTTCATACAGCGCCGTGCGCGCCAGCGGCATATAGCTCTCCCAGCAGATGAGGCTGCCCATCGGGCCCCACGGCGTGTCCACGACCGGGAAATACCCGCGGTCGGCGTCGCCCCAGACCACGCGCTCTGCCCCGGTGGGCTTGAGCTTGCGGTGCACGGGGGCGAGCGTGCCGTCCGGGCAGAAGATGAGATTGGAGTTATAGAGCGTGCCCGTCACGCCGTCGCGCTCCGACACGCCGATGCTCACATACGCGCCCGCGGCCTTTGCCGCCGCGGCGAGGCGCTCCGTCTCCGGCCCGGGTACGACAATGGAGTTGCCGCAGTACAGCTGCCAGTCCTTGCGGCCGTCTTCATTGCGCGCGCCGACCGTGAAGCCGAACGTCATGCCGTACGGGTAGCCGGGGATGAACAGCTCCGGGAACACGATGAGCTCTGCGCCATGCTGCGCGCACTCCGCGATCAGGCGCACGGCCTTGTCCGTGCACGCGGTCTTGTCAAACAGCACCGGCGCCGCCTGCACCACGGCGATGCGGCACGTCGGTTTGAGATCTTTCATATGCCTGCCTCCCTGAAAGTGTTTTCTGCCCTTAAAATAACACGGCTTTGCTGGGAATTCAAGACGCAAAAAGTCTCGCAGCGTTTGCGCCTGTACGCAAAAACGCCCGCACATCGTGCGGGCGTTTTCGGCAGCTTTTCAAAGACCTCGTAGAGTTTCGCCGCCGCGGCGAAAGAAAGTCTGATCATTTTCTTCGGCGACATGCGCGGCGGAGAAAATACCGCTCGGCTCGCAAACGTGCGCGCACGGCGCGTGCGCTGCAGCGAGCCGCGATCTTTTCAAACGAGAGCCCAACGCAGTGGGTCTCGTTTGAGCGTGTCAAAACTCTGTTTGACACGCAAAAACGCCCGCACGGTGTGCGGGCGTTTTCGGCTTGGCAATTTTCGCAAAAGGCTTCAGGCAGCCTTGGTCTTGTCCGGGACGAGCTTGTGCGCGATCAGGCACAGGAGCATCGTGCCGGCCATGTCGGGCAGGGTGTTGCCGACCGGGATGTCCACGGTCATGAGCACGCGGTAGAGCACGAAGCCCAGCACCCAGACGACGGCGTTGCACACATCGAGCCTGCCGCTCGCGCCGCCGCGCTTGAGCAGGAAGAAGTCCGTGATCTGGATGGCGATCATCGGCGCGAACACCGAGCCGATCAGGTACAGGAAGTTCGTGATGTCGTCCATCGGGAAGCAGATGGCGCAGACCGTGCCGATGACGGTCACGATGAGCGCGGCGTACTTGCCGTTGATCTTCTTCGACAGGGACTCGGCGGAGATGCCGGCGCTGTACGCATCGAGGAACGTCGTCGTGACGGTCGAGAGGATGAGGATGAGCAGCGCGGCCACGCCGAGGCCGGCCTTAACCATGATGAGCGCAATGTCGCCCTCGCCGGTGAAGATGGCGGCGCCCATGCCGATGACGTACATCCAGCAGCTCACGACGCCGTAGGTCAGCGTGCTCGAGAGCGTGGCGGCGAAGGGCTTTTCGGCCTCGCGCGTGTAGTCGGAGATGAGCGGCAGCCACGACAGCGGCATGGCCACGGCCAGCTCGACCGCTGCGCCGAAGCTCAGGCTATCGTCCGGCGCGGTGACGGGCGTGCCGCCGCGGAACACCACCACGCACAGCACGATCGAGAGGATGAACAGCGCCGCCATGGCGATCTTGTTGATCCAGCCGAGGTTCTTGATGCCGACGGCGATCCACACCACGATGAGCCCGCCGATGACGAGACACCACACCCACTTGCCGATGCCGAGCACGGTGTTCGTGGCCAGTGCGCCGTCATAGATCATGATGGCCGTCCAGCCGACGAGCTGCAGCACGTTGAGCGCGGCGAAAAACAGGCAGCCGATGCGGCCGAAGCTCAGCTCGACCGTGCCCATGGCGCTGCGGCCGGTGCGGCCGCCGATGAGGCCCGCGAAGAAGAACATCGCACAGCCAATGACATGGCCGACGAGGATGGCGAGCAGGCCCTTCGTGAAGCCGAGGGGCGCAAAGTACGTGCCCGTGAGGATCTCCGCGATGGACACGGCCGCGCCGAACCAGATGAGGCTGTTCTGGAAGCTGGAAGTCTTTTTCACGCTCAGGCCTCCTGCCGGTATTCCGGCTTCAGGTCGAACGCATGGTCCATCGGGCCGGAGCCCGCGCCGAGGTCGAGCATGGCGGCCAGCGCGCCGGAGAGATAGTCCTTTGCGCGGCGGACGGCCGTGTCGAGATCAAAGCCCTTGGCAAGGTTGGCCGCGATGGCGCTCGAGAGCGTGCAGCCGGTGCCGTGGGTGTTGGGGTTGTCGATGCGCTTGCCGTTGAACCACTCGTAGCCGCCGTCGCGGTACAGGAGGTCGTTGGCGTCGTTGAGCCGGTGTCCGCCCTTGCACAGGACGGCGCAGCCGTAGCGCTCGCTGATGGCTTTTCCGGCGGCGATCATGTCGTCGGGGGAGGCGATGGTCAGGCCCGAGAGCACCTCCGCCTCCGGAATGTTGGGCGTGAGCACGGTGGCAAGCGGCAGCAGCCGCGCCTCGAGCGTGGCGATGGCGTCCTCGGAGATGAGCCGCGCGCCGCTCGTGGCGACCATCACGGGGTCGACGACGATGTTCTGCGCCGCGTAGTGCTGCAGCCGCTCGGCGATGACCTCAATGAGGCCGGAGGACGCGACCATGCCGATCTTCACCGCGTCAGGCCGGATGTCGGTAAAGACGCTGTCGATCTGCTGGCCGAGAAATGCCGGGCTTACTTCAAAAATACCCTGTACGCCGGTCGTGTTCTGGGCGGTCAGCGCCGTGATCGCACTCATGGCAAATACGCCATTCATGGTCATGGCTTTCAGATCGGCCTGAATACCGGCGCCTCCGCTGGAATCGCTTCCGGCGATCGTTAATGCTGTTTTCATATTCTGTCTCCTTTTCAGCATCAATTTTGTTGAGCGACGGAAAGTGGTGCCCCCAATCTGCCGCTGTTTGTATGTTTGTCTGCGCCCGCGCGCAGGGAGTTACAGGTCCAGCGCCGTGCGCACGGCGGCTTTGAGCGCGCGCGTGGCGGCGGGAATGTCCGGCTGCGCGAAGATCGCACTCACGACGGCGACGCCGACAATGCCGCTGCCGGAAAGCCGGGCGACATTGTCCTTCGTGATGCCGCCGATGGCGATGACCGGGATGGACACGGCCGCGCAGATGTCGCGCAGGGTGTCATAGCTCACGGCGTTGGCGTCGGCCTTCGTCCCGGTCGGGAACACGGCGCCCACGCCGAGATAGTCCGCGCCCTCGCGCTCGGCCAGCAGCGCTTCTTCCAACGTCTGGGCCGACACGCCGAGGATCTTGTCCGGGCCGATGAGCTCGCGCACCTTGCCGGCCGCCATGTCGCTCTGGCCGACGTGCACGCCGTCGGCGTCCGTGGCCACGGCGAGCGCCACGTTGTCATCGAGCACGAACGGCACGCCGTACTGTTTGCACAGTGCCTTGAGCGCGATGGCCTCCTCTTGAAAATGCGCCTCGTCGAGTTCCTTCTCGCGCAGCTGCAAAAACGTTGCGCCGCCCTGCAGCGCCTGCTCAGCCTGTTCATAGAGCGTCTGGCCGTGCAGCCACGAGCGGTCGGTCACGGCGTAGAGCAGCAGAGATGCGTTATCGCAGTTCATACTTGGCTCCCTTCTCCAGCGCGTCGCCGGTCATGTTGAAAATGGCATCAATGATGCGGTTGCGGTAGGTGCTGTTGCCGTCGCCGGGCTGCATGTTGGCCCAGCCGATCTCGCCTGCGAGCCCCATCATGCACACGGCGGCCGCCGCGGCGGCGAGCTTGTGGTCGGGATTGGCGACCAGGAACGCCGTCATCAGCGCCGAGAGCTGGCAGCCCGTGCCGGTGATGCGGCTCATCTCTGCGCGGCCGTTGCGGATGCACCAGCAGCGCTCGCCGTCGCTCACGAGGTCGATCGCGCCGGTCACGGCGACGATGCAGCCGGCCCGCTGCGCGAAGGTCTTGACGAGCTGCACGCCGTCGTCGAGATTTGCCTCCGTCACGGCGTCGACCGCGTCGGCGTCCACGCCCTTTGTGCTGCCGCTGCCGGTGCAGAGCGTCTTGATCTCGGAGATGTTGCCGCGCACGGCGTCAAAGCGCACCTCCTGCATGAGCCGGTTGGCCGTGTCGGTGCGCAGGCGGCTCGCGCCCGCGCCCACGGGGTCGAGCAGGACGATGTGGCCCAGCTCGTTTGCCTTCTTCCCGGCGAGGAACATCGACGGGATGGTGTTTTTGTTGAGCGTGCCGATGTTGATGTTCAGCCCGCCGCAGATGCTCGTGATGTCCTCGACATCGTCGGCATCGTCGGACATGATCGGCGAGCCGCCGGCCGCCAGCAGAACGTTTGCCACGTCGTTGACGGTGACGTAATTGGTGATGTTGTGCACGAGCGGCGTTTTCGCGCGTACGTTCTCGAGCATGGTCTTGAGCACTTGTTGCATAAATCATGACTCCTTTCCCGGAAGATCTGCACGAAAAAAACAGCGGCGCCCGTAAAGAGTGCTGCTGTTGCGGTCCGGCAGTATGAATCCCTACGTTGGCATTGTCCAAATCAGGTATGCGGGTCTAAGCGGATGCTTACTCTCAGCCGAGCGGCTCCCCGTGTTTGTTCACTTCATGATAGGACGAAACCGCCGGCTTGTCAAGGCAGGAATGTAAAATCTTCACCGCTTTGCGGCACGGGAACTTTACATGGCTGCGGTTTTAGACTTTACACGCGCTGTGTAAAACAGAAACGTGAGCTTGTAAGAGCCAAAATCTTGAATGTTACAGGAGGAAGAGATGAACCATTCCAAACGCATCGGGTCCCGCCTGCTGCCGCCCGCGCTTTTTCGCATTTGCTGCTGTATTTTGGTTGCAATCGGGCCTCCGGCATGATACAGTTAAAATGCCGTGTTATAACTGCTTTTACACAAGGGCGGCTGCAGATTTTACACGGTGAGGAAGGAATACAGTTGTGCGGCAGGGGGCCGTGCAATGTTGTAGGAATCTAAAAAACAGGAGGAAGAAATGAAAACCAGAATGCACAATGGAAGCAGACTGCTGTCGCTGCTGCTGGCGGTAGTCCTTGTCTTCACACTGACGGTTCCGGCTCTTGCGGCGGACAAGCCGCAGGACATGAACCTGAGGATCGCCGTCATGTCCGACCTGCACTATCTCTCGCCGGATATGATTGCAGGCACGGAGGACTTTGAGCATGCACTCAACAGCGACCGCAAGCTGCTCAAGGAGAGCTCCGCAATCCTGTACGAAAAGTTTGAGCAAGTCCGCGCGGACAAGCCCGACATCCTTCTCGTGTCCGGCGACCTGACCAAGGACGGCGAGCAGGAGTGCCACGCGGCGCTGGCAAAGCAGCTGCAGCAGCTGCAGCAGGATATTCCGGGGCTGAAGATCTATGTCATCAACGGCAACCATGACATCCGTAATTACAATGCCAAGAACTTCAACACCCCCGACGGTAAGGCCGTACCCGCCACGCGCACGCACCCGGAGGACTTCAAGCGTATCTACGACTTTGTCTACTCCGATCCGACCGTCATCGCGACCTTCACCCCGGCCGCGGGCAATGAGGCCGGCGGCCTGTCCTATGTTGCGCGACCGGTCGAGGGGCTGACCATTATCGCCATGGACACCTGCCGCTACAGCAAGGAGAACACCTCCAACGGCACGGATGAGCATGAGACGAGCGGCGCCATCAGCGCCGATCTGGAAAAATGGGTCATCGAGCAGACTGCCGCCGCCAAGGCACGCGGCGACCTTGTCATCGGTCTGGAGCACCACGGTCTGGTGCCGCACTTCGATGTCGAGCCCACCATCCTGCCCATGTACCTCGTCAACGGCTATGAGCGCATCGCGCAGGAGTATGCCGATGCCGGCATGAGCGTCGTCTTCACCGGTCATATGCACGCGGTCGACATCGCTGCCATGACCACGAAGGCCGGCAACACCTTCTATGACATCGAAACCGGCTCTGCGCTGACGTATCCGTGCCCGGTCCGCTTTGTCGACCTGCGCCGCAGCACCGTCGGCGGTGAGACGAGCACCTACATGAGCGTGAGCACCAAGACGCATACCGGCCCCATCCATTACACAGATCCCGCCACGGGTACTGCGCATGTGATCGATGACCTGACCGAGTATGCCCGGGAATTCGGCTTCTCGACCGATATGCTCAAGACGGTCGCGGGCGACTTCGTCAAGTCCTTCTTCGGCAAGTATCTGCCGAATGACACCTGGCCGGTCACGAAGATCGTGGCGAACATCGACCAGATCATTGACGATGTGGCCGCCGTCCCGATCGTGGACGGCAAGGACCTGCTCGACTTTGCCAACTGGATCTATCAGTGCAACCTCGCCGGTGAGGACGACGGCAATTATCCCGCCTGGGTGCAGTCCGGCATCGACCAGCTCAAGAGCGGCGCGCTGCTCGATCAGGTGCTCAACATCGTTGCCAAAGATGCGTTCGGCCGCGGCAGCGTGCTCTTCACGAAGTTCCAGGGCCTGTTCACCCGCTATCTCAAGAGCCAGCTCAACGACCTGCTCGTGAACATCGTCGTCTCCATGAGCGTGGACAACAACTGCCCCGACGACAATGACAAGACCATCCTGCTCGAGGGCAGCAGTGCGCAGGTGCGTCTCCTGCCGGTCACCGGCAGCAGCGCCGCCGTTACGCAGGCGTATGTGCAGGGCAGCACCGCGACGGTGTTCCTCACCAGCCGCCAGCTCCGTGCGGCCACCAATGCGCAGTCCGGCGCGACCGTGACGGTCAACGCCACAGATCCCGTGGCCGACACGGTCATCCTGGCCGGCCACTCGATCGCCAATGCGCGCAGCGCGGGTGTTGCGGCCCTGCAGGTGCAGCTCGCGGCCGGCACCGTTACGCTGGATAGCGACGCGCTCGCGGCGCTTGACCTGCACAAGGACGTGGCCGTCTCGCTCACGGGGGCGTCGCTCAACGCGGCGCAGCAGCGTGCCCTCGGCACGCAGGCCGCTACGGCGACGCTTGCCAATGCCTCCGTCATCGTTGACGGCGCGGCGGAAAGCTACCCCGCCGGCAGCGTGCGCGCCAGCGTTCCGGCGCGTGCAGCGGATGCGCTCACCGCGTGGAGCCTTGCCGAGGACGGCGCCATCTCGGCCGTCGGCGGTGCGTGGGATGCGCAGCAGCAGACCTATACCTTTGATGTTGTCTCCGGCGTGACGGCCATCGCGCGCTTCCCGTTCACGGATGTGCACGCCGGCAGCTGGTACTACGGCGCGGCGGCCTATGCCTACAACAACGGCCTCTTCGACGGCACGTCTCCCACGACGTTTGCCCCGAACGCGGTCATGTCCCGCGCCATGCTCGTGACCGTGCTGTGGCGGCTCGCGGGCGCGCCCGCGCCGAAGGGCGTCAACACGTTTTCCGATGTGCCGGGCGGCACATGGTACACGGACGCCGTCACCTGGGCGGCGGAAAACGGCGTGGTCTCCGGCATCGGCGGCGGCTGCTTTGCTCCCAACAGCAACGTCACGCGCGAGCAGACGGCCGTGATCCTCTTCAACTACGCACACAGCTGCGGCTATGACGTTGGTGCGCGCGCCGATCTCTCGGCGTTCCCGGATGCCGGCAGCGTGTCCGGCTGGGCGCAGGATGCGCTCTCGTGGGCCAATGCAGCCGGCCTTATCAACGGCACGGTGTACGGCGGACGGACGATCCTCGACCCGCAGGGCAGCGCTTCCCGCGCGCAGGTCGCCATGATCCTCAGAAGCTACGCCGAGCACGTGGTCAACGCCTGATCCTCTTTTTCATATCTCTCTCACAGCACAGCAATTTCCCGGCGGGGGCGGCATATGCCGCCCCCGCGCACTTTTTGCGCCTGCCGCTTGGGCATCTGCTGCACGCCGAGGCGCAAAAAAATGCGGAATTTGTGAAAATTTGCGGTTGACATTTGCGCGCGAAGTTTTTATACTCGAACCATCAGGATTTTTCATCAGAATCGGAGCAAATATCATGAACCGTACCTACTTTTTTGCATACGCTTATTACTTTACTATGACAATATAGTAAGGCTGATTTGTGATGCGAAAAATAGCTCGGATCCCGAGAATGTTTCATGCGGCACAGGTTGAGCCTGTGCCGCATTTTTCTTTTGAAAAACAAAAACAAAAATTCAGGTAAATACATCGGAGGTAATCATCATGATCGTCGTACTCAAACATGGCGTGGAAGCAGCAAAGCGCGAGCAGCTCATCGACTGGCTCAAGGGTCAGGGCCTGACCATCCACATTTCCGAGGGAGAATACCAGACCGTGCTCGGCCTCGTCGGCGACACGACCCGCGTGGACATGGACCTGATCGGCAGCCTCGGCATCGTCGACAGCGTCAAGCGCGTGACCGAGCCCTTCAAGTGCTGCAACCGCAAGTTCCACCCGGAGGACACCGTCGTCGAGGTCGGCGGCGTGAAGATCGGCGGCGGCAACTTCGTCATGATCGCGGGGCCGTGCTCCGTCGAGTCCGAGGAGCAGATCGTCGCGGTTGCAAAGGCCGTCAAGGCCTCCGGCGCGAACATCCTGCGCGGCGGCGCGTTCAAGCCCCGCACCTCGCCCTACGACTTTCAGGGCCTGAAGGCCACCGGCATCGAGCTGCTCAAAACGGCGCGCGCGGCCACCGGCCTGCCGATCGTGACGGAGATCATGGGCGTTGAGCATCTGCCGCTGTTTGAGGATGTGGACATCATTCAGGTCGGCGCGCGCAACATGCAGAACTTCGACCTCCTGCGCGAGCTTGGCAAGCTGCGCAAGCCCATCCTGCTCAAGCGCGGCCTGGCCAGCACGCTCAAGGAGCTGCTCATGAGCGCCGAGTACATCATGGCCGGCGGCAACGAGCAGGTCATCCTCTGCGAGCGCGGCATCCGCACGTTCGACGATTACACCCGCAACACGCTCGACCTAGCGGCCGTGCCCATGCTCAAGGAGCTGACGCACCTGCCCATCATCGTCGACCCGAGCCATGCGACCGGCATCGCCCGCCTGGTCGAGCCGATGGCGCTCGCCGCAACGGCCTGCGGCGCGGACGGCCTCATCATCGAGGTGCACAACGATCCCATGCACGCCCTGTGCGACGGCGCGCAGTCCCTGCGCCCGGAGGTCTACGACGACCTCGCCAAAAAGGTGCGCAGCATCCGTGAGGTGATCGCGAAATGACGGTCGGCATCGTTGGCCTGGGCCTAATCGGCGGTTCTTTTGCCAAGGCATATCAGGAAGCGGGCGCGACCGTGCTCGCCTGGAACCGCAGCCGCAGCGTGCTCGATTTCGCCATAATGAGCGGCGCAGTGGACGCCGAGCTCACGGAGGACAACATCGCCGCGTGCGATCTTGTGCTCATCGCGCTCTACCCGGAGGCGACCATCGAGTGGTTTCGCCGCATGGCCCCGCACATCGGAGCGCACCCCGTCGTGCTCGACTGCGGCGGCACGAAGCGCACCATCTGCGCCGCGTGCTTCCCGATCGCAAAGGAACACGGCGTCACGTTCCTCGGCGGCCACCCGATGGCCGGCACGCAGTATTCCGGCTTCAAGAACGCGAAGGCGACCATGTACCACGGCGCGCCGATGGTCATCGTGCCGCCGGACTTTGACGATGTGCTGCTCTTCGACCACGTCAAGCAGCTGCTCCAGCCCGCGGGCTTTGCGCGCTTTTCCTTCACGACGGCGGAGGCGCACGACGAGATGATCGCCTTCACCTCGCAGATGGCGCATGTGGTCTCGAACGCATATATCAAGAGCCCCACGGCGTCGCAGCACAAGGGCTTTTCCGCCGGCAGCTACAAGGACATGACCCGTGTCGCGTGGCTGAGCCCCGAGATGTGGGCCGAGCTCTTTCTGGAAAACAAGGACAATCTGCTCCATGAGCTGGACATGTTCATGACGCACCTCGGCGAGTACCGCGACGCGATGGCGCGCGACGACCTGCCCGCGCTCACGCGCCTGCTCGATGAGGGCCGCCGGCGCAAGGAGGAGGTAGACGGCCGATGACGACCATCCACGTGACCGCCTCGCGCGATTATGACGTGCTGGTGCAGCCGGGCCTGCTCGACGATGCCGGCGCGCAGATCGCGCGCGTGCTCGGCACGGGCCGCACGGCGGCCATCGTCGCGGGCGAGACCGTGGCGGGCCTGTATGCCGGGCGGCTCGCGGCGTCGCTCACGCGCGCGGGCTTTCGCGCCGTGACGTTCACCTATCCCGGCGGCGAGCACTGCAAGACGCTCGCCACCTATGCGGCGCTGCTGGACTTTCTGGCCGCGCACCGCCTGAGCCGCAGCGACCTCATCGTCGCGCTCGGCGGCGGCGTGACCGGCGACCTCGCGGGCTTTGCCGCCGCGACGTATCAGCGCGGCATCCCATTCGTGCAGGTGCCGACGACGCTGCTGGCCGCCGTGGACTCCTCCGTCGGCGGCAAGACGGCCGTGAACCTCGCAAGCGGCAAAAATCAGGTCGGCTGCTTCTATCAGCCGAGCCTCGTGCTCTGCGACCCGGACACGCTGCGCACCCTCCCGCCGGAGGAATACCGCAACGGCTGCGCCGAGGTCATCAAATACGCCGTGCTGCGCAGCGAGCCGTTTTTTGACGCGCTGCGCGCAGAGCCGGTCAGCGCACAGGTGGAGCACGTCATCGCAACGTGTGTCGGCATGAAGCGTGACCTCGTTGCGGCCGATGAGTTTGACCGCGGCAGCCGCCAGCTGCTGAACCTCGGCCACTCGTTCGGCCACGCGGTCGAAAAATGCAGCGACTACGCCGTGCCGCACGGCTGCGGCGTGGCCATCGGCATGGCCATCATCGCGCGCGCGGCCGCCAAACGCGGCATCTGCACGGACGATACCTGCGCGCAGATCCTCGCGCTCCTGCGGCAGTACGGTCTGCCGACGGAGACGGCGTTTACCCGTGACGCGCTCACGGACGCCGCGCGCTCGGATAAAAAGATCGCCGACGGCAAGCTGCACCTCATCGTGCCGGAGCGCATCGGCCGCTGCCGCATCGAGACGATCCCGGCGGCGGATATCCCCGCCTGGCTCGCGGACGGAGGCATTGCATGAATCAGACCGTTTCCCCCGGGCCGCGCACGGGCAGCGTGCGCATCCCGGCTTCGAAATCGCAGGCGCACCGTCTGCTCATCTGCGCCGCGCTCGGCGCGCAGCCCGTGGCGCTGCGGTGCGACGGCGTCTCGGCCGACATCGCCGCCACGGCGCGCTGCCTGTCCGCCCTCGGCGCGGACATCACGGACGACGGCGCGGGCACGCTGCGCATCGTCCCCATTGCCGGGGAAATGCCCGCGCACGCAGACCTTTTCTGCGGCGAGAGCGGCTCCGCTGCGCTTTCTGCTGCCGGTCGTGGGCGCGCTCGGCGCGGACGTGACCTTCCACATGGAGGGCCGCCTGCCGAAGCGGCCGCTGTCACCCCTCGATGCGGTGCTCACGGCGCACGGCATGACCATCCGGCGCGACGGCGCGCTGCTGCACGCCGGTGGCCGGCTGCGGCCAGGTGCCTACGCGCTGCCGGGCGACGTGTCCTCGCAGTACATCTCCGGCCTGCTCATGGCGCTGCCGCGCCTGCCGGGGGAGAGCACGCTCGCCGTGACGGGCCGGCTCGAGTCCGCGGGCTACATCGCCATGACGGAGGACGCGCTGCGCCTGTCCGGCATCCGCCTGCAAAAGCGGGAGCGGACGTGCACCATCTCCGGCGGCCAGACGGCGCGCCTCCCGGCGCAGTGCCATGTGGAGGGCGACTGGTCGAACGCCGCGTTTTTCCTGTGCATGGGCGCGCTCTCGCCCGCCGGCGTCACGGTCACGGGCCTTGCGTCCGACTCGTCGCAGGGCGACCGCGCGGTGCTGGATGTGCTGCGCCGCTTCGGCGCGGATGTGCGCGAGACACAGGATGCCGTCACCGTTCGGCGCGGCGCGCTGCGCGGCGTCACGATCGACGCCGCGCCCATCCCGGATCTGATCCCGGTGCTGAGCGTCGTCGCCGCGCTCGCGGACGGCCAGACGCAGATCGTCAACGCCGCCCGCCTGCGGCTCAAGGAGTCCGACCGGCTCGAGAGCACAGCTGCCATGCTGCGCGCGCTCGGCGCGCAGGTGAAAGAGCACGACAGCGGCCTGACCGTCACCGGCCGAAAGGTGCTCACCGGCGGCACGGTCGACCCGCAGCACGACCACCGCATCGCCATGGCCCTGGCCATTG
>ENA-ORSJ01000646-ORSJ01000646.1-human-gut-metagenome-genome-assembly--contig:-NODE-646-length-36023-cov-2.442254_pt1 | contig 36023 bp, 35 predicted proteins | sample MGYA00242191_ERZ509158 | MGnify/ENA primary metagenome ERZ509158 (study PRJEB26280, sample SAMEA2338623) | human gut metagenome | biome: human gut; feature: human-associated habitat; material: faeces...
TAATCACTAACTGCGTATTCTTGATAGAAATTATTTCTCGTATTTGGCAACAATCAGGCTGGAATTCTGTCCGCCGAAGCCGAGCGAATTGGACATTGCCGCGTGGATGTCTGCCCTGCAGGCCGTGTTCGCCACAATGTTCAGCGCACAGTCGGGATCGGGTATGTGGTAGTTGATGTTTGGGGGAAGTATTCCCGTCTGCAGGGCCTTGATGCAGGCTATGATCTCCGTGATGCCGCCTGCGCCCATCATGTGCCCTGTGGCTCCCTTGGTGGAACTGACCATGAGGTGGTCCGGGCTTTTTCCAAAGACAGCGTCTATGGCCAGTGTCTCCACCTTGTCGCCCATGGGCGTGGATGTACCATGGGCATTGAGGTAGCCTATGTCGGATGGAGCAAGGCCTGCCCGTTCCAGGGCAAGGTGCATGCATTTGGCAGCGCCAGCACCATGGGGATCCGGGGCAGTGATATGGTAGCCGTCCTGGGTGTTGGCAAAGCCCGCAAGTGTTGCGTAGGAGGTCACGCCACGCGCTTTCGCGTGCCGCTCTGTCTCGATCACAAGGGCACCCCCTCCTTCGCCGATGACAAAGCCGTCCCTGTCCCTGTCAAAGGGTCTGGAAGCTGCCTTTGGATCGTCGTTGCGCCTTGAGAGCGCCTTGGCTGCTGCAAGACTCGAGATGAGCACAGGCGAGAGGATGGATTCTCCGCCCACGACCAAGATGGCGTCCGCCTCGCCAAAATTGAGCAGCATCGCTGCTGTCATGATGGCGTCTCCGCCAGAGGAACAGGCCGTGTTTACGGTGATGCTCGGGCCGTGGAAGCCGCGGTCTATGGCCAGAATGCCTGCGGTCATGTTGCCGAGGACCATGGGCACAAGGCGCGGCCCCACCTTGTGCAGGGAGCCTGTGGAGAGCTGGGCCTGAGTGGCGGCAAGAGTGCTCATGCCGTCCATGGCAGTGCCCATGACAATGCCCACTCTGGCGGGATCGTCCACCTCCTCGAGACAGGCGTCCTTGAGAGCCTCCCTGGCAGCCACATAGCCGTACTTTGCGAAGAGGGCCATGTTGCGCTCGAGAGAGTGGGGGATGAGCTTTTGAGCGTCGAAGTCCTTGACTTCCGCAGCTATGTGCACAGGCAGATCGTCCACAGGGAAGCGGGTGATAGTGTCGATGCCGCAGATCCCGGAAACAAGGCTGTTCCAGTAGGCGTCCGTGCCTGTGCCGATGGGAGTCACGGCTCCCATTCCGGTGATGACAAGTGAGCTCTCTTGCATGGGTGTTGGTTTTGGGTGAATTTTTTGATCAGGCCTTGTCCAGAGCCTGGGCGAGGTCTTCCAGAATGTCGTCCACGTGTTCGAGGCCAACAGAAAGGCGCACAAGGCCCGGGTCGATGCCGCATTCGACAAGCTGTTCGTCATTGAGCTGGCGATGGGTGGAAGAGGCCGGATGCAGGACACAGGTGCGGATGTCTGCCACATGCACTTCCAGGGTACCGAGCTTCAGGCTGTCTATGAAGCGGGCTCCTGCCTCGCGTCCGCCTGCCAGGGTAAAGGAAATGACGCCAGCGCAGCCTTTGGGCAGATACTTTTGCGCAAGATGGTGATCCGGGCTTGTGGCAAGGCCGGGGTAGTTTACATGGCTCACCTTGGCGTGCCCTTCCAGGAAGGCCGCGACCTTCTCGGCATTGCGGCAGTGGCAGTCCATACGCTGGGGCAGGGTCTGCAGGCCAAGGTCCGTGTAGAAGGCGCCCTGGGGGGTCTGCACACAGCCAAAGTCGCGGATGACCTGCACGCGAGCCTTGACGATAAAGGCCATGTTTCCGAAATCCCTTGTGTAGACAGTACCGTGATAGGTGGGATCTGGTTCGGTAAATTCGGGGAATTTGCCGCTGGCCCAGTCGAATTTGCCGCTGTCCACGAGCACGCCGCCAAGCTGGACTGCGTGGCCGTCCATGTATTTGGTGGTGGAATGGATCACGATGTCCGCGCCAAAGTCGAAGGGACGGCACAGATACGGGGTCGCGAAGGTGTTGTCCACCAAAAGGGGCACATTGTGATCGTGGGCAAGGCTGGCAAAGCGCTCGATGTCGAGCACTGTCAGGGCAGGATTGGCAATGGTCTCGCCAAGGACAAGCTTTGTGTTGGGTCGGAAGGCTTTTGCCAGCTCCTCGTTGCTCTGTCTCTGGTCCACAAAGGTCACGTCTATGCCAAGACGTTTCAGAGAAGAGCCAAGCAGGTTGAAGCTGCCCCCGTAGATGGTCGAACTCGCCACAATGTGGTCGCCGGCCTGACAGATGGTGACCACGGCTGTGAAGAGCGCTGCCTGGCCGGAAGAGGTGGCGATGGCGCCCACGCCGCCCTCAAGAGCGGCAATCTTCTTCTCCACTGCGTCTGTGGTGGGATTGGCGAGGCGGGTGTAGAAGAAGCCTGCCTCCTGGAGGTCAAAGAGTCTGGCCACAGCGTCCGTGGATGTGTAGCGGAAGGTGGTGGACTGGGCTATGGGGAGCACGGACGGTTCGCCATTCTTTGGGCTGTAGCCAGCGTGAATGGCCAGTGTCTGAATGTGAGTCATGAGAATCAGCCTGTATGGGAAAAGCCCCGGGGGAGGGCCTCACAAAAAAAGGCAACAGGGCTGCCGGCACAATCCGGCGCACCATACGTTGCTTTTGGAAAATGTCTGTGCGAGAGGCGAGGCTGCTCTTGGGGGAAAGCGGCAGGAAGCCGGAACATGCAGCGATCGCTTGCAATGAAAGTGACATTTTCGCTTGACTGCCAAGCGGAGTCAAGTTTTTTTTGGGCAAATCTGCGGCGCAAACCCGCCCGGAAGGCCTCTTCGCGACGGACTGGCAAGAGTTTTCCTTATGCCCTACGAGCCGGATCCGCAGGGCGTACTGTCCCCGTGCAGCTTCTCAATGGTGTGCTTGAAGCAAGGCAGCACAGCCTCCAGGTTTTCCTGTACGGCCTTTGGAGAACCAGGCAGGTTGACCACAAGGCTTCGGCCTATCACGCCTGCCCTTGCGCGGCTGATGGCGCCCATGGGGGTCTTGGCAAGGCTTGCCATGGTCATGGCCTGGGCAAAGCCCGGAAGTTCGTAGTCTAGGACACGCGCCGTGGCTTCCGGGGTCACGTCTGTGGGGGCAACGCCCGTACCTCCTGTGGTCAGGATGAGATCGTAGCCTTCCACAAGGGCAAGGTGGGTGAGAAGGGCACGCAGATCGCTGGCGTTGTCCGGCAGAAGATAGCCTTGCGCATAGTCGATATCGAGAAAGTCGCGCACCTTGCTGGCCAAAACAGGGCCGCTTGCGTCCTCGCGCGTGCCAGCGTGGGTGGAGTCCGAGAGAGTTATCCAGGCAAGGCTTGTGCCTCGTTTTTCCGGAAGAAGAGCGATTTCTCCTGCCGGAAAGTCAACGAGGGCCGTGAGCAGGGGGCAGAAAAGCGCGTGGGGCCCGTCTGGGGAAGGCAGGAGCACGTGGCCTGTAACCACAAGATGGGCTGTCCCTGCCTCGTCGGCAAGGCTTGTGCCTACGGGCAGTTTGGGAAGGTCTGCAGGAGCGCAGGCCCTGCCCTTGCCAGAAAGGGTATGGCAGCTCACACCCTGGGGCCGGGCTGTGGCAAGAGGCAGCGTGGATCCTGCCGGGCAGGCAGTCAGATTGACAAAGAGCATGTTTTTCCCCCCTGTGGTTTCCGAAGGTGTTCGCAGCTTCGAAAGGCAAATTCGAGCGTTCGGAAAAATCCGGCTTTCGGCAAAAAAGGGGCAGAAGCCTGTCGCCCTATTTGTAGTCGTAGCTTCTGCCTTCTGCGCACAGGGGACAGACAGTGCCTTGACTTGCGGGATAGGCTTCGTGGCATCCCGGGCAGACGGCAATAGCGCCCTTGCTCTTGCGCACAAGCATCTCCTGCTTCATCTGCACAGGTCTTGTGGATATCATGTCTGCTCCATGGGCCAGAATCTCGGCACGCAATGCCTCGCTGTCCTGTTCCTTCTTGGGCTTGAGCTTGAAAAACCATTCATGGGTCGCAGGAAAGGCCGCAAGCTTGTCCGTATCAAGATAGGCTCTGACACCTTCTCCCGTATACTTGTCGTACAAAACAATGGCAAAAACACCAGCGTCGTGTATTTTAAGCCAGCTGTTTCCTACAGTGCAGGGCGTCAGTATCTGGATCGCGTCTGGCAGGCACTGGGCGGATTCGCACAGTGCGTCAAAGATGCAGTCTTCGGGAAGTCCCATTCTCGCCGCATTCACCAGAAAGCCGCCCAGAAGGACGCCAGGGGCAGCGTGCCCGTGAAAGGCCAGTACCTTTTCCAGATATTCTTCGGGGGTGTATTTGCCAAGTAATGCCTTGTCTTCCTTGTCCATGACTACCTCAAAAAATGTGCGCCCAAAGCCAGAGGGGCGGAAAAAATGAACATATCCTTTTTCGTGACTATTTCTGGACAGGGAAGCCACGAGGATAGGGAGTATCGGGTCGAAGGAGCCAAAGTCCCGGTATTGCCTGTTGCCTCGACAAGTATATCTCAGAAGAAGGTGCCGGTGAAGAGCCGGGAAAATTGAGACAGCGAGGGGAGCGAGCGCAAGGTGATAGGGGCTTTGGAACAAAATTTTCCCGTTTTCCCCTGTTCCGGGAAGAAAAAAGGTGTTATTGGAAGGAAAGGACACAGCAGGGGGAGTGGTTGCAAGACCCTTTCCCGAAATCCGAACAAATCCACCCAAGGGGTCACATCATGCGGGTTGTTGCAGTCAATATCAGCGAGAAAAAGGGCACGCGCAAGCACAGCTGTCCAGAGGTCACTCTCATAGCCAATCACGGTATCGAGGGAGACTCCCATGCGGACGGGACACACAGGCAGCTAAGCCTGCTGGGCCAGGAAGACATAGATTTCATGAGAACGCTTGGTGCGGACGTGAAGCCAGGCGACTTTGCCGAGAACATCACGACCGAAGGCGTGGAACTTTCAAGCTACCCCATAGGGACACGCTTCCGCATAGGAAAGGACATCCTTCTGGAGCTCACCCAGATTGGCAAGACCTGTCACCAGGGCTGCGAAATCAGAAATCTGGTGGGCACCTGCATCATGCCCAAGAAAGGCATCTTCTGCCGCATCTTGAGCGGCGGTGTGGTGCGCCCGGGCGACAGCTTCGAGGTCTTGGGCAGCGAAGAAGGCAAATGATTTCGGCATCCTAAAAAACGAAAGAAAGTCACATACAAGGGACGGCAGCAGGCAACACAATGCCCTGGCCGTCCCTCTCTTTTTGGCAAATCGTGTCAGGGAGCCAAGGAAGGGCGAAAGAAGGACCTTCTGTCCATCTGCTCTGTTATCCCTGTTCTTCTCTTTGCGGACAAGGAAAGACTCTTGCAAGTGGAGGGAAGCATCCTCAAAAAGCTCCGCAGAGAGATTGCTTCATAAGGAAAGAGGATGAGTGGGACAGAAAAAAGAGACCCCACAATACCTCCGGACATCAGAAAAGCAGCGGTCATGGGCTTGAGCAAGATGGCAGTGAATCCAGATCTTTCATGAGCACGAGATGAAGTGAAAATGACACGGTTTTTGCACAAGCTTCCTCCGAAATGGCACAAGCTTGGGAAAAAAGTCACGAAGTTGCAAAAAAGAAGGCCACTGCTTCTTCCGAAAGGCAAGTTCCCGTATTTTCAGACTGTACTTGCGATGTCCCGAAAAGGCTGCAGGGAAAGGGGGGCCAGAAAAGGCCCTGACAGGAGAGCAAGGGCAGGGAGATTGTGAAGAGACAAGAGGCTTCATTTTGCGCAAAAGCGTGTTTGTCTTGCGCGTTGAATGTCGCGTGCTATACTTGGCACGATTTTCTTTGCCTTTTTATGAGAGAGTATTGCCTATGTTCTGGGATCTTCCCGTGCCGCCCTGGTTTCCCATCTACCTTTCCCTGAAGGTGGCAGGGCTTGCGACACTTGTTGCCCTGATTTCGGGCCTGGCTGTGGCAAGATTTCAGATGCGTCGGAAATCCTTTTTTTCAAAGGTTCTCGATGCGTTGTGTACCCTGCCCATGATTTTGCCCCCCACTGTTCTTGGCTACTACCTCATATTGGTTGTCGGCCGCAGGGGCATTCTCGGCGAATGGCTGGCCGACATGAACATCGAGGTCATCTTCACCTGGCAGGGTGCTGTGGTCGCTGCCACAGTCGTGGTCTTTCCGCTTATCTACAAGTCCGCGCGCGCAGCTCTCGAGTCCGTTGACCCACGCTACGAGGACGCTGCAAGGACGTTGGGGGCGAGCGAAGCCAAGATCTTTTTCCTTGTCACCCTGCCGCTTGCCTGGCGTGGCATTCTGGCCGGTTCCATGCTGGCCTTTGCCAGGGGCATGGGCGAATTCGGTGCGACCCTCATGATAGCCGGCAACATTCCCGGCCGCACCCAGACCCTGGCACTCGCCATCTACGACGCCTTCCAGGCAGGCGACGATCCCAAGGCGCTCTCGCTTGTGCTGCTCACGTCCTTTATCTGCCTGTCCATCCTGGTTGCTGCGGACTCCTTTTTGTCCGCACGCATAGGAGGCGAAAAAAGGTCACGCTCCAAGGCGAAAAAAGCCCAGACGGAGGCAAGCAAGTGATTTCTCTGCATGTGCGCAAAAAACTGCACGGAAACCATGGAGACTTTGCTCTTGTGGCGGACGTGGAATCCACAGCCTCGAACATGGTTTTCTTTGGCGCGTCCGGTTCCGGCAAGACCCTTACCCTGCAGATGATAGCAGGATTGATACGCCCAGACAGCGGCTACATCGAGGTGGACGGGGACGTGCTCTTCGATTCCAAATCCCGCATCAACCGTCCGGCCAGGACGCGCCATGTGGGCTATCTCTTGCAAGACTACGCCCTCTTCCCCCATTTGAGCGCCCTGGACAACGTGGGCTTTGCCCTTTCCGGCCCCCTTGGGAGGCTCACACCCGAAGCCAGAAAGCGCGCCCACGAGCTTTTGGATCGTTTCGAGGTGGACAAGCTCTGGGACAGGCTGCCTGGGGAAATGTCAGGAGGGCAGCGCCAGCGCGTGGCCCTGGCAAGGGCATTGGCAGCAGAGCCCCGCATCCTCTTGCTGGATGAGCCCTTCTCTGCTCTGGATCCTCTTTTGCGTGTGCGCATGCGCAGCGAAATTCGCACTCTTCTCAAGGACTGGCAGATTCCTGTGACCATCATTTCCCACGATCCGGACGACGTTGAGGCCTTCGCGGACATGCTCGTTGTCTTTTCCGGAGGCCACGTCTGCCGCTGCGAGGACTGGTCCGTCTACAAGGACAGCGGCGAATCCAGCAAGAAGGCCCTGCTTAATCTTGTGCAGGACATTCACCAGGAGGAAGGACAGGGGGCCTGTGCCTAGCCCCTATTCTTCGGGAAGCCCCAGCACCACCGTGAAGGGGCTGAAGGACACACAGGCCAGGCTTCCCTTCGCAAATCCGTATTCTTCCAGCTCGTCTGTGCTCAGTACCGAGCACAGTGTAGTCTTCTCGGCCACGTCAACAACCACGCTGCTCTCGACAACGCCCTTGTTGATGCTGCTGATTGTGCCGACAAAGCGGTTGCAGCCGGACATGGTTTCCTTTTCCTGCCCGTTTTGGGGAGCAATCATGATGAACGGAGCCTTGACTGTGGCGTTCAGGACCTGCCCCTCATGCAGGCCAAGACGCTGCACACTCTCCACAGTGATGAGGGAATGGACACGAATGCCCTGCAGGGTGGTGAGTTCCACGAAGGCCGTGACAGTGTCCACGACAAGGCGCGTGACAGTTCCCGTGAAGGCATTGCGGGCCGAGGAGCGCTTCAGGGCCTCCTGGCGCAGGTGGTTGTGGACGATGCGCCTTGCGTCATCGTCCGTGAAGCTGATGAAGCTTGCGGCCTGCACAGGGGATCGCTGGCCGAGAAATTTCTGGACTATATTGAGGGGGATATTTGCCTGCAAGAGTTCCGATGCCCTGGACTGACGCACGATCTGTGGCCCGACGCTGGCAGGATCGAGCCCGCACAAGGGGGCTATGGCGTAGAAGCGCTTTCTCACATAGCCCTGGTCCATATGGGTGATGCTGCCGCGCAGGCGCAGCATGCGCGGGGAATCAACCAGTTCGTGTATGGCCTCCATGGCCTTTTCCGGAATCTGGACCTCGCGTCCTCGGCTTCCTCCTATGCGTATGGTGCAGGTGGGATAGTCGAAATCCTTGAGGTCGTTGATCTCCAGAGCCTCGCCAAGGCGCAGGGCGCCGTGGCGGAGGAGGAAGACGAGCAAAAGCCGCTCGCGGCTGCGCAGCTGCGAGTCGTTGGGAGCGGATCTGGTCCATGAGAGCCATGCTTCTGTGAGCTGATGCAGTTCCTTGCTGGTAAGTTGCTTCATCCCAAAATATCCCTGGAAAGTGAAATCAGTGCCCCTGTCCCCCAAGTCCCGGGCTATTGGAGGCGCTGTGCTCTATACCGGAACTTTTTTGCCTCGTATAGTCCCGGCCCTTGCGCCAAAAATGATCAACCCGATGCCTGTGCCGCGTCTTGTGGGCACGGGCGACAACATCCCACAACAGGAGTTTTGTCATGAATCTCAAGACATCCCTTCTTGGTCTGACCCTGGCAGTCGGCCTGTGCTTTGCAGGAGCGGCCAATGCTGCCGACCTCTACGTTTCCGGTGCAGCAAGCCTGACCAATGCCTTCGAGGCTGTCAAGGCCGCCTTCGTGAAGAAGAACCCCGGCGTCAATGTCCTCACCAACTACGCAGCCTCCAACCCGCTGCTCAAGCAGATGCAGGAAGGAGCTCCTGTGGACGTGTTCGCAAGCGCTGACCAGGCGACCATGGACAAGGCCCAGAAGGACAACCTCATTGATCCTGCCACCCGCAAGAACTTTGCCCTCAACGACCTCGTGCTCATCGTGCCTTCCGACAGCAAGCTCAAGATCAAGGACGTGAAGTCCCTTGATTCCGCCAAGGTGAAGCGCATTGCCATCGGCAACCCCGACTCCGTGCCCGCAGGCCGCTACACCCGCGATGCCCTGACCAATGCCAAGCTCTGGGACAAGCTTGCTTCCAAGTACATCAACTCCGCCTCCGTGCGCCAGGCCCTTGACTACGTGTCCCGCGGCGAAGTGGATGCTGGTTTCGTGTACCGCACCGATGCCCTGAAGGCCGGTGAAAAGGTGAAGATCATCGCCAACGTGGGCGGCCACGAGCCCGTCTCCTACCCCATCGCTGTTGCCAAGACCGGCAAGAACGCCGCTGACGGTGCCAAGTTTGTCGACTTCGTGCTGAGCGAGGAAGGCCAGAAGATCCTGGCCGGATTCGGTTTCTCCAAGCCATAAGTCCGCAAAATCCTCTTTCGGGATTTGCCGGGCCTCCTGTTGCAAGGAACAGGGGGCCCTTCCCTTTTTTGGGGATTTTTCCGCATAGGCCCCCGTTTGCCCAGGACCCTTGTCAGGGAGTGGCATTTTGCGTAAGGCAAGGAAAAAAAACAGCCCTGTCCCCAGTTTTTTAGGAGGATTGGGGCCTGCAAGGAGGATATATGCGCTTTGTGCACGCAGTCTGTCTTCTCGTAGCGCTTTTGGTCCTGGGCGCCTGTTCGGGCGAGGAAGTGAACACAAAGGCCCGCACGGAAAGTCTGCCGGCCTTCAGCATCGATTTGCCCGAGGGCTGGGTTACCAATCTGCCAGAGGGCATGGAGTGTACGGTCGCGCGCTGCCTTGCCGGCTTTGCTCCCCAGACGCAAGGGTCGCGCTCTGCCGTGACCGTTTCCGTGGTTCCGAACCTCGGGAAAAGCCTGGACGAGATCGTGCGCGAATCAACTGCCAACATGGCTCAGTTTGACGCAGCCATGCGCCTGGTCTCCCAGAGCGAGACCAGAGTCGAGTACGAAGGTACCATCAAGGGCAACGACGCCCGTCTCATTGCCACCATAGACATGCCCAAACAGCAGGTAGGCGTGCTGCTCCTGGTCGGGGAAAACGATCAGGTGCGCAAGATTGTGGCAAGCATACGCATGGCAAATCCTGTCCTGAACTTTGCAGGGGCAAGATAGAATTTGCACGAACCCAAACAAAAAGGCGGCGATTTCTCGCCGCCTTTTTGTTTGGAGAGGAAGGCCCAAAGGCCTGTCAGACCTAGCCTTCGTGGCCGTTTTTGTGCCTGTTCTGAAGCAGCTGCTTCAAGGTGTAGTTCAGCTGGACATAGGAGAGACCGAGGAGCTTTGCGGCTTCCACGCGGTTGCCGTTGGTCTTGTCCATGGCCTCGACAATCTTGGCCAGACGCATCTTGCTCAAGGTGTCGTCGAGGTTTTCTCCGGAACCAAGCTCAAAGAATCTGGTCTTCTCGTTCAGCCTGCGCAGCTCGTCGAGCTCGTCTTCGAGATCGTGGTCGTAGTCCTCTTCGTCCTCGTCTTCGTCCTCATCTCCCTCATCGACGTCCGTGCGGGGCAGGATGTAGCCGTCCAGACCGAAGTGGTAGTCCTGTATCGTGTTTTCCCTATCCTCGGGCATGTCGTCAGGATCCGTTATGCGGCTTTGCTGCAGCTGAACGAGAACATCCTCGCGGCTGATGGTCGAGTCCGCGTCCGAAAGAAGACAAATCTGCTGCAGGATGCGGGACACCTCGCGCAGGTTTCCTGGCCACCTTTCTTCTATGAGGGTCTCCCAGGCCTCGCCGCTGAAGTTCCAGCACTGTCCGAGTTTCTGCTGCAGGGCCACAAGGAAGCTGCGCAGAAGGTCCTCGCGCTCGTCGTAGGTGTATTCGCGCACAGGCGGAAGCAGCGAGCTTACGCCAGCCAGACGGTAGTAGAGGTCCGTGCGGAAGTGGCCGCTGCGCACGTCGTCCATGAGGGTCGGCAGGGCAGAGGCGATAACGCGCACGCGTGCTGTGCAAGCGGGATAGGGGGTTGCCGCAGGCAGGGACAGGCGGGTCTCGCCGGCCGTAGCCAGAACGCGCACAAGCATGCTCTGCTGGGTGGGCGTCAGACGGTTCACGTTTTCAAGGAAGAGCGTGCCAGAGCGAGCCTTGCGGAAGGCTCCCTCGCGCGGGCGCGTCACATTGGCGCCTGCGCGTCCGAACAGCTCAGTGTAGAACATGTCGTCTGTCAGGCCTGCACAGTCAAGGCTCACAAACTTGCCTGTCCTACCGCTCCATTCGTGGATATAGCGGGCGAGGCGGCTCTTGCCACTGCCGCTCTCGCCAAGGAGCAGGATGGAGACAAACATGGTGGCTACGCGCTGCATCTTCTTGTACACGTCGCCAAGCTCTGCGGAGATCACCGGGGGCTCGCCTTCCTTGGGCATGGGCGCCGAGGGCGCGATGCGGGAGGGTTTGCCAATGCTTGGAACAGGCGCACGCAGGCTGGTCTCGTCCTGCACGGCAGAAGGCATATCGAAGTCGAAGGGACGCTCCATGGCTGCCTGCACAACCTGGATTTTGGGCTGCAGCACAGTCTGGCTGCCAGTCTGGGCACTGGCCTTGGTCTTTCGCCCGCTTCTGAAACGCTGGACAAGATCCCTTGCCTTGAGCCTGTGTCTGGGCTTTGGCAGGAGAGGCACGCGCCGCTCTCCGGGTTCTGGCAGGACGCTTTCTGCGCCCTCGGCCCTTGCCGCTTCCTTGCGTTCGGCAATGGTCTGGGCGATGTTGGCCTTGAGTGTTTCGAAGTTCGGAACACTTTGGTCTGTCAGCATGTCCTGCAGGGAGACTGTCAGAATGTCCGGATCCTTGCCAATGCCGGCGAGTCTGGTCTGCATGAGGGTCACGCCATTGTAGCGTATGGTGGCCAGAAGGAGGAGTACTGCGTGGGTAACAGGAGAACCGGGGGAGAGGTGGTAGGTGACGCCCTCGCCGTTTTCGGGCAGATGGAACTGCTCGACTATGTTCTCCATGGCCTGTCTTGTCACCTGGCTTATCATGGTGTGATCGGAAAGGTCGGTCACTACCGTCCGTTTGATGTCGAGCTTGTCGGGGCTTATGCAGGGCGCAAGCCACGTTTTCAGGGTCTCCTGCACGTTCTGGTTCGCGGCAGTGAGCAGGAGCACGTAGTCAAAGGCCGGCACAAACCGGAGCAGCATGCGGATGGGGCCGGGATTGACTATGTCGTGGCGCAGGGCAGCGCTGATGTCCACCTTGCCGACCCAGCACACAAGGATGCGGGGCTTGCGGTCTGAAGGAACAGCGTCGCGCGCGGCAATAAGTATGTCCTGATTGTCAACGCTTTCCTGGGCAGACAGGCTTTCCTGGGCTGCGCGCTGCGCCTGGGCCTGCGAGGGACGGGGCGCAGGGTGGGGCGGAATCCAGATGCCGTCCTCCGGCAGGGGGGTTGCGTGATTGTCTTCCGGAATATGTACATGACGGCAGATGCGGAAGAAATTGTGCGCCCTGTTCTCGTCAGCAGGTGCAAAGACAGGCGGCACGTCGTCGGAGCCGATGAGGCAGGTTTCCACCCTGCCGTCGCCGTACTGGAAGTGGCCTATAAAGGGGGTCACATCGTCGTCGCTGCTGGCCTTGCTCTCCTGCAGGGAAACGTGATGCGCAATGCGCTCGCAGTGTTCAATTTCCTCTGGCGTGAGGTTTGCCAGAGGATCTGCAGGCGTTGCCTGCTCGCTTTCGGCAAGGTCGGGGGTTGGGAGAGGAGCGTCTGCGGGTGCACTGACAGTATTCTCTTCTGCGCCATCCTTGTCTGCGTCTTCTTCGCTCAGGCCGGCTTCCCCGCTCTCGGCCATTGTCGCATCTGCCTCGGCAACATTGTCGTCCCAGGACTCTTCCTCGAAAGAATCATCCTCGTCTTCCTGGGCAGAAAGATCTGCGGGTGCAGGTTCTGTGTCTGGCCCGGCTTCAACCATGGCTTCGGCCATGGATACCACTGCTGCTTCCGAGTGTGCTTCTGGCTGGATTTCCGAGTCTTCTGCCGCGAGGTTTTGGGCAGCTTCGGCCTTGGGGGCGGGAACAATAATGCGGGCCTTTGAGCTATCGGGAAGGTCCTGTGCCGCTTCTTCCGCCAAACCGGTCGCTGCCGCCTCGTTTTCCTGCGTGGCCTGGGTGGACTTTTTGGCCTGTTTGGTTGTGCGGGTTGTCCTGGCAGTCCTGCTCTTGGCAGTCTTGTTTGCCTGAGGCCTTCTGTTTCCGCTCAGCTGGGCGACAAAGGAGGAGAAGGAGCCGACCTCCATATCCTCGCTTCTGTCTTCTGTCTGGCTTGTTTCTTCGGCCTGCACGTCTCCCTGCTCGCCAAGGGATGCTGCCTTCTCGTGAGCGGAAAGTTCGTCCGCGAGGGAGATGGAGGGAATGCCCGCCTCGTCCTCGGTCTTCAGGGGACGTCTGCGGCGCCTGGGTTTCTCCGCAACCTTGGGCTTTTCCTCCTGCCCGGACAGGGATGCTCCGTTTTCCTCGTCAAAAAGGGAGGCCGCGACATACTTTTGCTCTGCCTCGGCCTGGGCCAGGGCATCGGGAAGAAGGTGGTACTGCCTGTCCTGGGCTGCCTCATCCTCGTCCGTCTTCTTGCGCGTGCTCCGTGCAGAAGTTGTTTTGGTGGTCTTTTCGCCAGCGACAGTCGTGCGGCGTCTGCGTATTGTCCTGGTCTCGGCTTCGCCTTCCAGGGCGTCAGTGGTGGTCATCTGGGCCTGGTCAGTACCCGCATCTGTGTCGGTTTTCTTTCTGGACCTGCGGATCTGGGGCCTAGACGTGGTCTCGACTGCGTCCTTTTTTTCCTTGTCTGCCATACGCTCGTACATTCCTTTGCTGTCCTGACCGTCACCCGCCTTGAGACAAGGCTTTGGATACAGCGTATCACGGCATGGGAGACGGCAATCCCGCTTGAGGCAGGACAGTCCTGTTTTTGTGTGTGGCGGCAAAAGCGCCAGACATGTGCCCGGGTCGCTTTTGTCAGTGTTTTTGTCTGGTTTTGCCGGTTGCAGGAAGAGGATGCAGCTGGTCGCTGGGGAAGGTTTTATTCGGTCATGGGGAAGCGCAAGACAAAGTCCGGTTTATTCCGCAAGAATGCAATTGCTTGCGAAAAAACAATTTTGGGAAAATTGCCTGTGGCAACCGAACCCTGGCGTGATTCCCGACATGGGCCACATATGTCTCCCCGGCCTTTGTTTCATGCCCTACACTGGCATGGGTGCGGCGCACGGGGCGTATTCTGACAATCTCTTCTGACAACCTGTTCGGGGGACGAAACAACCGTCCGCAATATACGATTGAAAAAGCACAGAATTGCGAAAAAAGCAAGACGCTGATCCCGCATGCAAAACCACTTTTTTCCCCTAAAGAGGTTGTCTCTGGAAAAAAACGGGCAAACGCTACCGCTTGCCAAGAGCGTGCCTTTTGAGGCATAGGCCGCGCTTGGAGCAGGGACTTCGGCTCAACCTTGAACCTGCAAATTGCACCAAATGGCGAGGATCAAATGCTGTGCTTTCATATAGTCTCCCTCTTTCCCTCCTTTTTCGACTCTGCCCTGTCCACAGGACTCATGGAAAGGGCTCTTGAAAAGGGTATCCTGTCCGTGGATGTGACGGATCCGCGCGAGTTCACCCAGGATCGCCACAGGCATGTGGACGACAGGCCCTACGGGGGAGGGCCTGGCATGGTGCTTCAGCCGGATCCTATAGTGCGGGCGCTGCGCTCGCTGCCAAGGCCCGGGCGCATGCTGTGCATGTCCCCGAGCGGCAGGGCTGCAAGCCAGGAATTCATGCGCGAGCTCGCAAGGGAAGAGGACATAACCATACTGTGCGGCCGCTACGAGGGCTTTGACGGACGTCTTTTCGATCTCTTTCCCCTGGAGGAGACAAGCGTGGGCGACATTGTTCTCAACGGGGGCGAGGCAGCAGCCCTGGCCGTGATCGAGGCCGTATCCCGTCTTGTGCCAGGCTTCATGGGCAAGGAGGAATCCGGAGACGAGGAAAGCTTTTCGGAGAGCCTTCTTGAGTATCCGCAGTATACCAGGCCTCCAGTGTACGAGGGCTTGGGGGTCCCGGACGTTCTCCTTGGGGGCAACCACGCCCAGATAGCTTCCTGGCACAGGAAGTGCTCCCTGGAACGCACCCTGGAGCGCAGGCCGGATCTTCTGGAAAGGGCCAGACTTGGCAGGGAGGACGCGGAGCATCTGGCTGCCTATGTTGCCCAAAGCGGGAGACACTCGTGTTCGGGAAACATACACCTGTGTCTTGTGGACGAGCCCGTGCGTCACTTTGGCAAGGAGAACTCTGGCAAGGGGAGCCCTGGAAAGTCCCGTTTTGTGCACGGAGAGCTGGGAGTGGAGGATATTTTGTCCCTGCAGGAGGGCTTCGCCCTGGGTACGGGATTTGTGGTTGGTGGGACCTTTGCAGGGGAAGAGGGGGAGCAGAAAAGTACGCACTTTTTGCGCGTGCAAAGCCTTGAAGAGGTTGCAGGGGAAGTGAGCCGCCTGCACGGGCAATGCCCCCTCATATACACGGTTTCCACATGGCCGAAGAAGGAGGTGACGCAGTCCTTTGCGGACATGCGGGCTCTTGCCCAAAGGACGCCGGTTGTCCTTGTTGTCGGACGCCATGGTCTGCCCGGGAAGAAGACCATGCGGGAATGCGACGGAGCACTGCGCCCTGCGCGCTTCCTTTCGAAGGGAATCCTGGAAGGCAGGGTCTACCTTTCCCTGGTCCTCGACCGCATTCTGGGAGATTTCTTTTGATCTCCAGCCCCTTTGGGAGGAGCTAGAGAATCCTGAGCACAAGCGAAAAGGCAGCCATAAGGACAAGGACAAAGAGCAGCTTGCGCAAAATGTCCGAAGAGAGGAATTTTTGCAGGCGCGCTCCGCAGTACATGCCAGCCATGCCGCCAACACCCAGGCAAAGCGCCACGGGCACGTTGGGAAGAATGTCGAGGCCAGGGTCAAGAGCGTGGAGAGCCAGGCTTGCCACAATCGAGGCTATGGCTGTCATGAAGGTGGAAAAGAGGGTGGCTGCGGAAAGGGCGTGCACAGGCAGGTTGAAAAGCGAGACCAGGAAGGGCGCCATGATGGATCCTCCGCCAATGCCGTAGGCTCCCCCGACAACGCCAACACCAAGGCTCAGGCAAACAAGTCCCGGAACAGAGCATGCGTACTGCGTGCCCTGGAAGGCAAAGACAAGACGCTTGCACGTACAGGTGATAAGTCTGAGCTCTGTGACACCTCTTTGGAATTTTGAAGCACTCTTTTTCCTTCCCCGCAGCATGGAAAAACCCGTAAAGAACAGGACAGCTGCGGCAAAGATCGTAAAGGCTCTTGCGCCGGCAAGGAGGCCTGTGCGCAGGTAAAGACCCAGAAAGAGTCCCGGCAGGGTACCTGCGCAAAGGAGCAGGGCAAGAGGCCAGAGCATGCGCCCTTCCCGCAGGAAACGAAGGATTCCGGCGGGGGTAGCCAAAATGTTGAAAAGCTGGTTCGTGGAGCTGATGGAAGGGGCTGTACTGCCAAGCACCAGAACCTGCACTGGCAAGAGCAGAAAGGCTCCCGAGACGCCTACCGTGGAGCACACAAGGGAAATGAGGAAGGCTGCGACAATCAGGAGAGGCATGTATCCGGCAAAATCCATATTGACCTCCTGTCACGCTAGTTGTTGTCACGAAAATAATAAAAATCGTGAATTTGTCAATCACGCAAAATACCATATTCGTGGCCAAGGAGAACAGAAAGGCATATGGGAATCGCGCAATAGTCGTGTCAATATATTGCAATTACTGGTTTGTCCGGGAAAACGCACACCTTTGTGGACATAATTTCGGAATGGCAAAAATAATCACGCTTTCATTCATTGCGCGATATTTTCGTGACTGAATGAGAGCAGGTGCATCGCAGTGCAAGCGGGTGATGACAAGACTTATGGAGAAATACGGATACGGGAATATGTACAGGAACAGGGAAAAGCTTCTGTTTTGTCCTGAACCCTGCTAGTCTTGCAGGACACGACCTGTCCGGCACCTTGCTGAAATTTCCGGATATCCAGACAGGCAGCCATTTCACAGAAGGAGCCCTTCATGCCATCCAAGCCTATCATTCCTACAGTGTCCTGTACGTCACCATCCCCCTCCGAGGGGCCAACCATGCACGACTTTCAGCTGGCTCTGGACCGCAGGGAATTTTCCAGGGCCAGGGACATGGCTCTTGCGTTTGCGGATCCGGACATGAGGGGTGAGCACGGGCGCTGTGCCCTGCACTTTGCCCTGCTCTACCGCGGAAGCGGCCCTGTGGTTGAGGCCTTGCTGCAAAGAGGTGCGCAGGTAAATTGTCAAAGCTCGGACGGAACGCCGCCCTTGTTCATTGCTGCGCGCAGAAACGAACCTGCCCTGGTAAAAAAGCTTCTTCTTGCCGGTGCGGACGTTGCCTTGCGCGACAAGGAAGGTGCAAGTGTTTTGCACTACGCAGAAAGCGCAAACGTAGCGCCACTTCTTGAGCACGGGGCAAGCCTTGAGGCCAGGGACAATCTTGGTCGCACGCCCCTGCACGCCGCTGTTCTCTTTGAGGATCCTCAAACCGTAAGGACCCTCCTCGCGGCAGGAGCCGATGTGCATGCCAGGGATGGGGACGGCAAAACAGCCCTTGATCTCGCAAGAGCCAGTGGCGACGAGGAGTGCGTGGAAATCCTCGAACAGGCAGAGCAGGGCGCATGACCCGCCAGAACGCATGAAGGGGGCCAAAGGATATCCTTTGGCCCCCTTCATATGTCCTCTATGAAACAATCAGGCTGAGGGATTGGCAGTCCTTGTCTCGGCCTTGCTCTTGCCTCGTTCCTGGTACCAGCGAACTATGCAGGAGAGCGAGAAGTTGATGACAAAGTAGATGAGCGCGGCAAAACCGAAGATGGCCGCCACCTGCTCGATGCCCACTGTCTGGCCCGTGTAGCGGGGCAGGAGCGAAAGCACGTTGCGCGAGCGGAACATGAGCTCTGCAACAGCCACCATGGAGAGGAAGGAAGTATCCTTCACCACAGTGATAACCTGGCTGAGCAGGGTGGGCACGATATTTTTGAAGCATTGGGGCAGGATGATGTAGACAAGCGTCTGCACAAAGTTGAAGCCCTGGGAATAGGCTGCCTCGAACTGTCCCTTGGGAATGGAATTGAGTCCGCCGCGTATGATTTCCGCTATGGCCGCAGAAGTGAAGATCACAAAGGCAAAGGTGCAGCGCATGAAGGCTGTGGGCAAAGGCGCGTGCACATAGCAGATCAGCACCCACATGAGGTTCGGGGTGTTGCGGAAAATTTCGATGTATATTCCTGCCAGGCGCCCCAGGACAAACTTGTCGTAGCTGCGCAGAAGGGCAAGGATGAGCCCGAAAAAGATGCTCAAGATGCAGATAATGACGGAAAGCTCTATGACAAGCCAGGCGCCGCCCAGAAGGTACTGCATGATTTCGGGCGTGAATGTTTTGCTGATGACTTCGATCACGATGCTGCTTCCCCCGTGCTGGCAGGCTTGTCAGTGCTCTGGATGTCACGCTTTTTCAGGCGTTCCTCGTAGTTGCGGCCCCAGGTGGCCAGAGGAAAGCAGAGGATGAAGTAGAGAATGCCGCAGACCAGGAAGGGCGGGCCGTAGATGCACTCGCCTGTCGTTGCCCAGTCGTTGGTTCTGTTCATGAGGTCCGTTCCGCCTATGAGGGCAATGACAGAGGTGTTCTTGATCAGATTGACCATCTGGTTGACCAGAGGGGGAAGAATGATCTTGATTGTCTGCGGCAGGATGATCCAGCGCATGGTCTGCACATAGGTAAAGCCCGGCGAAGCCGCGGCTTCGGCCTGTCCCTTGGGAATGGACTGTATGCCGGCTCGCACCACTTCCGCTATGTAGGCGCCGTGGTAGATGCCCACAGCGTAGATGCCGACGGACACCTGGCCTATCATGACGCCAATATAGGGCAGGGCCAGGTAGAAAACGTAGGCCTGCAGCACCAAGGGCGTGTTCTGCAGGGTTTCCACATAACCGCGGGCAATAAAGCGGGGCAGGGTGTGGTGCGAGGTGGACATGACGCCAAAGACCACGCCAAGGGCCAGAGCCAGCAACAGGGCGAGAACAGAGACCATGACCGTAACTCCGAAGGCCTGGGCAAAAAGCGTCCAGTCCTTGAAGAAGGCCATCCAGCTCTCATAGGACAAGATTTGTTCGATCACGTAACGGGCCCCCTGCAAATGGCAGGAAAAATCCGGACATTTGCAAACAAAGGCTTTGGGAGGGCTCAACCCTCCATGAAGCAAGCTGAAAAGCCCTCCTGTCCCGTATGGCAGGAGGGCAGACAATCATGGGATGAGACTACTTTTCCACGTAGGACGGGGGAACCTTGTTGGCCTTGATGAAGCCTTCGATGGTACCGTCGGAAAGCCACTTCTTGACCAGATCGTCCAGGTAGGTGGCAAGCCCCTTGTTGGAGAGCTTTGTCACGATGCCGTAGGGCTGGGGAGAGAAGCGGGCGGAAGTGAGCAGGATGGTTCCTGCGTCAAGGTAGCCTGTGAGAATGGAACCGTCCACGCAGAAAGCCTGCACCTGGCCTGCGTCAAGGGCGGCCTTGATGGAGGGGTAGTCGGGGAAGGTCTGGATATTCTTGGTATCGGTGAGGGTCACGCCAGCCTTGGCTGCTGCCGCGATAAGGGCGTCCTTGGAGGTGGAGCCTTCGGCAACGCCAACAAGCTTGTCCTCAAGATCCTTGTAGGTAGAGATCTTGCTGGACTTCTTCACGAGCAGAGACACTGCGTCCGTGTAGTAGGGGGTAGTGAAGTTCCAGGTCTTCTTGCGCTCTTCGGTGATGGTGAAGGTGGCAATGACCATGTCGATGTCGCCGGAATCCACGAGCTGGCCGCGGGTCTTGGCTGTCACGGCCACGAAGTTCACATCGTCTGCGTCAAGACCCATGGTCACGGCAATCTTTCTGGCAAGATCGATTTCCATGCCGGCGTACTTGCCGGACAGTTCCTGCATGCCAAAGCCGGGCACGTCGGTTTTCACGCCGACATTGAGCTTGCCGCGTTTGACGATTTTCTGCACGTCCGCAGGCAGGTCTGCCGCAGCTGCCGTGGCGAGGTTGAAGCCGAGCACCATGGCAACGAGAACAAGAAGAGAAGCGAGCTTTTTCATAAGCGTCCCCCGTCGCAAATATGCCAGAATGGCAGGTATGAACACAAAAGTCCCTGACCCGAATCTGAACACTTTGTGTCCGGCAATTCGGCAAAAGGATCTTGTGTCCGGTTCGGGAAGGTATCAGTACAGAATCTTGCCAAGGAACTGCTTGGTTCGATCGTGTATGGGATTCAGGAAGAAGTGCTCCGGCGTACCCTCTTCGAGGATGGTGCCATCGTCCATGAAGATGACCCTGTCCGCTACTTCGCGGGCAAAGCCCATTTCGTGGGTCACGATGACCATGGTAATGCTTTCGCTGGCCAGTTTGACCATGACGTTGAGCACTTCCTGGACTGTTTCCGGATCAAGGGCCGAGGTGGGTTCGTCAAAAAGAATGATCTTGGTCTGGCTGCACAGGGCGCGGGCAATGGCAACGCGCTGCTGCTGGCCGCCGGAGAGGGTGGTGGGATAGACGTGGGCCTTTTCGGAAAGGCCGACCACTTCCAGATAGTGGTAGGCCAGCTCCTCGGCCTCCTTGCGGCTCTTGTTGAAGAGTTTGATGGGCGCAAGGGTGAGGTTTCCGAGGACGTTCAGGTGGGGGTAGAGGTTGAACTGCTGGAAGACCATGGAGGAGGTGCTGCGAACAAGTTCGGTGCGGTTCTTCTTGGTGAGCTCGACGCCGTTGACGAAAACCTGGCCCGAGGTGGGCAGCTCAAGTCCGTTCATGCAGCGGACAGTGGTCGATTTTCCCGATCCGGAAGGACCGATAATGACGAGCTTTTCGCCTTCGTTGACAGTAAGATTGACGTCCTTGAGGACTTCATTGGCACCGAAAAACTTGTGAACATGGCATAGTTTGATCATGAACGCAGACTCCAGGTAGCTTTGCCTCTTGCAAGGCCTGTTCCCCGAATTTTCGAAAAAGTCCAAAAAAGAGCGGGGGACAAAATAATGCCCAAATCGCAAGGTCCTGTCAAAGGTTTTGGCAAAAAAACGAAAGCTTCAGCAAATTTCCGCGACACCCGAAGACCATGAGTCCATGACGTGAAGCGGAATAAGGCGCCTGCCAGCCGGGAAGTGGACTTGGAATAGCGGAACTAAAAAAGGACCCATGAGACAACTCACAGGCCCTTGTTTCTTGATAAATGGAGCCTTTGTCCAGGATTGAACTGGAGACCTCGTCCTTACCAAGGACGCGCTCTGCCGACTGAGCTACAAAGGCTTGTGCGTATGAGGTTTTGTTGCTGTTCCCTCAAGGCGAAAGACAAACTATGCGAAACCAGCCTTTCTGTCAAGGAAAAATAAAAATTTTTTCGGTTTTTTTTGTGATTGTCCAAAAATCGTCACAATACCGAAGTCTTGAAGAAGGACAATGATGCCGTGAAGGCTTGCCGCAGGGAAGCCTTCCTAGCAGTCCCAGGGCTTGCAGACGACTTCGCGGATTTTTGTCTCGAGGATGGATGAGGCGTGGGAAGGGGCCAGGATGAGTACACTGTCTGCGCCGCGGCCAGTGCCGCCAACTGCCACAATATCTTCTCCGTAGGGGATGAGGCCTGCGTCCAGGGCCATGACGGCGATTTCCACGCAGACCTTGGGGCCCTGACCCAGCATGTAGAGTGTCTTTGCCATGACCTCCACAGGGCCAATGCCCTGGAATTTGCGGCTAAGGCCCCTTTCTGCACCGCTCAGGACGTGGGTTGTGGTAAGAACGTCCATCCCGTGTGCGACAAGATTTTCGCGCACTTCCCCGCAAAGCTCCATTTCTCCCGGAGCGCGAAAGCCGCAGGCATGTGTCACGCAGACAATGTGGCGCTTTTTTGCCCAGGGAAGAAAGAGGGATGCGGTGGCACCGGTGTTGCTTGCCACCACGATGTGACCGATATTGTGTGTTTGGGCCGCTTCCATGGCAAGGCTTATGGCTTCCTGCGTGTTGGCAGGACCTCTGGTGGAAAATGCCTTCATCATTTGTTTGGCGTTAAGGCTTCTCGACGGGCCTTGCGCCTTCCTCCTTATGATTTTTTATGGCAGCAAGTCTCGCAGCATTTGGTTTTTCTGGCAATGGGTGATCCCAAACCTCCTTCTTGCGCTTTGCGCCTCGCAAGTGTAGCAATGTCCGGCAGAAAATCGCCCGGATTTTTCCGGAAAACGCAAAAGACATTCGGAGGATATATATGAGTACCAGGAAGAAGGAAAGCGAGGCCAGCCGTTACATGCAGGCCAGCGAGGCGGAACTTGAGGCAAGGCTTGAAAAGGCAAGGAAAGCCCTTGAGGCCCTGCATGCCCTGGATGGGGGCAGCCGGGACGACACAGATGCTGTGTCTTCCCTGGTTGGAAGTGCCCTTGAAAGGCAGGCATCTCTGGAGGATATGGTGGACAGGCAAAAGGCAATGGCCGAGCTTGTCCATGTGGTGCGCATGTGCGAGGCAAGTCTGAGGATACGCGAACTCAAGCGCAACAAGTACTTTACCCAGAGCGCAGTGCGTCTGCTCTTTGACGGCGAGCGCAAAAAGTCCGGTTCCTGGACAGATCTTTTTGGTTCGAAGTAGTCTTGGGGGTATTTATGTCCGACAACGCAGCCCTGGTGGTTCTTTCCGGAGGCCAGGATTCCACAACCTGCCTTTTCTGGGCAAGGGAGCACTTTGCCCGTGTCCACGCCGTCACCTTCGACTACGGCCAGGCCCATGCCATCGAGCTTGAATCAGCGAGAAAAGTGGCAGAGATGGCCGGTGTTGCCGACCATGAAATCGTGAAGACAGGAAAGCTCTTGCGCAGCACCTCGCCCCTTCTCGACGAAAACGCTCCCCTTGCCACCTACACCGATTTCGAGAGCATGGAAAAAGAGGTTGGCAAACGCATAGAAACGACCTTTGTGCCCATGCGCAACGCCTTTTTCCTGACCCTTGCCGCAAACATAGCCTTTGCCAAGGGCTGCAACAACCTTGTGACCGGGGTGGACGAGGAAGACAACGCCAACTACCCGGACTGCCGCGAAGCCTTTGTAAGGTCTCAGGAAGACACTATCAATCTGGCCCTGGGTCTGGAAAAGGGTGACGCTTGCGCCTTTCGCCTGCACACCCCTCTCATTCACAAGTCCAAGGCCGAGACCATAGCGCTTGCCCAGTCCCTGCCGGGGTGCATGGAAGCCATGGCCTATACCCACACCTGCTACGCAGGCGTCTTCCCTCCCTGCGGCAAATGCCATTCCTGCGTACTCAGGGCCCACGGCTTTGCCGAGGCAGGCGTTGAGGATCCGCTCCTTGTTCGGGCGGCAAGGCTTGGCCTCAAATAGTGCGCATATCCGCCTTTTCGGCATATTCCAAAAGACAAGGGCAGCCTGCGTGTCGCGGGCTGCCCTGGCCCCTTGGGGCTTTAGCCACGCATGGCTCTTTTCGAGGCCTTCAGCGGGTTGACCTTCTTCTTCATCTCGCCTTCGCCCAGCTTCTTCACCCTATGCTGGTTGGCGGATGTCAACTCCGCAGCATTAAGCCCCAGGGCGGCAAGACGCTTGTCCGTGCCGACTCTGGCGCCTGTGTAGCGATTGGGATCCGCCATGTTGGTGTCCACGTATTTGCTGGTGGTGAGATAGAGGCCCTTTTCGTCTATGGCGAGCAGATACTCGCAGCCGTTCTCGGCCACGGGTTGAATCACCATATCGCTGGAACTGCCGAACAAACTTGCCATTCATGTCTCCTTGCCGGAAAGATCCGGATGTTTGTTCCCGAAAGCAGGGAATGTGTTGTTGATACTGAAAAAGAAATCAGATTTCAAATTTTGCAAAATTTCCTGAAACAGAAACTGTCTGGACAAGGGACAGAAGGAATCAATAGAATCAGCATCAAGGAGGCGGCGCAAAAGCGCCCGGATTTTTTCGTCAACTACCCCGGCCTCAAAGGCCGAGGCTTGCAAAAGCCTGGTTGACTAGCCTCAGTCTGCCGAAAGGCGACTACGTTGGTTGGGAACATGTAGGCACCGCAGGATGTTACTTCTAGTCCGGCGCGCTGCGGTCAGTCGTTAAATGCCCTAAGGGTTGTGGGCTGTGCGGCTGACATACAAAACCCCTTCCAACATTGGCGAAGGAGACTTTAACCGACCATCTGGCCGAGGTTTATATGAACAAAGTTTTTGTCCTGAACCAATTCGGAAAGCCTTTAATGCCGTATCATCCTGCCCAAGCACGTATAATGCTCAAGGAGAAGAAGGCATTTGTGAAGAGGAAGACCCCCTTTACCATTCAACTCACCATTCCCGTCAAGGAAAAACTGTACCCCATCACTCTGGGTGTCGATGCCGGCTACAGGCATATTGGCCTCTCGGCAACAACAGAAAAGGAGGAATTGTATGCGTCCGAAATAGAGACTCGCGCGGACGTGAGCGCGCTTCTGTCCACAAGACGGCAATGCCGTCGGGGAAGGCGTAATCGCAAGACACGCTATCGCGCGCCACGTTTCAACAACCGTGTACACAGCAAGCACAAGGGCTGGCTTGCTCCCTCGGTCGAAAACATCATTGCCGCACATATCTCCCGCATTGAGGATGTGCTGAAACTTTTGCCAGTCACAAAAATAGTCATTGAAACGGCTTCCTTTGACATCCAGCTCATCAGGAATCCCGAGATCTCTGGTGCCCAGTATCAGCAGGGAGAACAGCTCGGCTCCTGGAACACGCGCGAATACGTGCTCTGTCGTGACGGCCACACGTGTCAGCACTGCCATGGCAAAAGCAAAGATCAGATACTTCAGGTTCATCACCTTGAGAGCAGACGCACAGGTGGAGACGCCCCCAACAATCTCATTACCCTGTGCAAAACCTGCCATGAAGCGCTGCATCGGGGCAAGATCGAACTCAAGGCAAAGCGAGGTCGGTCTTTCAGAGCAGAGACCTTCATGAACATCATGAGGTGGACTGTCCTTGAGCGGCTGAAGGTTGCTCACAAGGAGCTTGAGATCCAGCATACATACGGCTACATCACGAAGCATACCCGTATCAGCCTCGGCCTTGAGAAGACACATCGCGCAGACGCTTTCTGCATAGCCGGCAATCTGCATGCCCAAAGACTCGACTGCTGTCTCTATCAGAAGCAGATCCGCCGTCACAATCGACAGATCCACAAGATGAAGATCCTCGAAGGGGGTATCCGCAAGCTCAATCAGGCACCCTACGAAGTCCATGGCTTCAGGCTCTATGACAAGGTGCTCTGCAACGGCGAGGCAGGCTTCATCTTTGGACGGAGAACATCCGGATACTTTGACGTTCGCAGACTCGACGGCACGCGAATTTCTGCAAGCATCAGTTTCAGAAAACTGCGCCTCATAGAAAGACGCAAAACATATCTTACGGAAATCAGAAAGGAGGAAGGCGTTTCCTCCCCAGCATGAATGCAGGGGTATCCACGCCAGTATTTGTGATGAAGCAGTTTCGTGCCTATGTCTCAAGGGCCCAGGAGGGCATACTCTCGGAAAATCCCTCTGCCGAAGGCTTTGATCGCGTGCCATCCCTTGCCGAAGCCAGGGAAAGGGCAGCGGGTGAAACCCTGCAGGAGAGCCTGCGCGCCGAAGACATGCGCGAGGCAACGCACACCAGGGGAGATGATTGCGCCGACAAGGCCTGCAGCCGGCACGATTCCAGCGGGACAGACAATAAGGATGACATGAAGGATGAATCTGTTCCCCTGCCGGGAGGGGATTTGAATGAGGGTGCAGCCGCCCTAAAGGGTACGCTTTTTTCGCGGCAGGCCATCCTCCTGGCAATAATTGTCAATATTGTCCTCGGTCTTGTCCTGGCCCTTGTCATGCATCTCGACAGACCCAAGCCTCCGAAATACGTCTACTATATAGAGCTCACGGACAGGCCGGATTCGGCTGGAGCGGGTATGGAAGAGCGGGCAGGCGAACAGCCTGTTCTGGAGTCCGAAGCGGCGAGCAGCCAGCCAGGGGAGCAATAGGCATATCCCCGATACCCAAAAACAATGTCCGCGAAAACGGACGTTTTTGGATACATGAAATTATCAAAGATACTGCGACATTGGAAAAAATAGTCCCGAACATTGTTTGGATGTCTGTCCTATTGCCCTTTTTTCGCATGAGCTCTCTGGCATTTTTGGGCAAGTTTTTTGAGGGAAAATGTCTGCCACCCCGGACAGCACGAGAGCTATTGTTTTTCCCGAAGAAAGGCTCTGCCCCGTTTCCGCACAAGTGGGAACATAAGGTAGAGCACAGGCAATTTCAGTCATACTTCGGGAGGAACAGATGTTCGACATGCAGGACAAGGTTGCTCTGGTGGCCGGAGCCACCAGTGGCATAGGCGAGGCAACGGCACGCATGTTTGCCAGGGAGGGCGCCCGCGTCATGCTGGCTGGCAGGCGCGAAAGCCTGTTGCAGGAGATTTGTGCTGATATTTCGGGCAAGGGACAAAGTGCTGCCTATGTCGTGTGCGACGTGACGGACGAGGACGCAGTGAAAAACATGGTCGAAGCTACTGTCAAGACTTTCGGCAGACTGGACTATGCCTACAACAACGCCGGCATCATGGGCGACGACATCGAGACAGCCAGGCTTGCAAGCTCCGAATTCGACCGCATTGTGAACACCAACATGCGCAGTGTTTTTCTCTGCATGAAGTACGAGCTTGGGCAGATGCTTGCCCAGGGCGGTGATGGCTATGCAATCGTGAACTGCTCCTCCATAGGCGGCGTCGTGGGCATGCCCGGGCGCGTGGCCTACCACGCCTCAAAGCACGCCATCATCGGCATGACCAAATGTGCGGCCCTGGAGTACGCGAAGCGCGGCATACGCATAAACTCTGTCTGCCCTGGCACCATTGTGACGCCCCTTGTGGAGCGCATGATGGAAACCGGCGCCATCACCGATGTCATTGAGCCCATTGGCCGCATGGGTACCCCGGACGAGGTCGCTTCCTGCGTGCTCTTCCTCTGCTCAAAGGGGGCAGGCTTTGTCACTGGCCAGAGCATTGTCATGGACGGCGGCTACACGGCAGGCTAGGGGGGCATATGAAAGGACGCGCTCTTCTTCCCCTGCTTTTCTGTCTTCCGCTTCTGATGTGTGCCGGGCCGAGCGCCGCAAAGGCAGATCCCCTGCGGGTGAGGGTGGACTTTGGCAAGGCAGGAGAGGCCATTGTCCATCTCGACGACAATGACGCTGCCCGCAACTTCTACGCCATGCTGCCCCTCAAGCTGTCCTTCGAGGATTTCAACAGCACGGAAAAGATAGCCATCCTGCCGGACAAACTCGCGCTGGGCTCTTCCCCCACAAGCTGCGACCCCGAGAAGGGAAGCTTCACCTACTACATCCCCTGGGGGAATATCGCGGTCTTCTACAGGGACTTTCGCCCCTCGCGCAATCTCGTTCCCCTGGGCAGTGTTGTTCGGGGCATGGACCTTTTTGCCGGGCAGAAGGGGGACTTTTCAGTGCGCATCGAGCGGGCCGAGTAGGAGGACACATGCCTGTCATCACAGTGGAGGCCGCAAGCCTCGATATGGAGCAGAAAAGGGGCCTTGCAAGCGAACTCACAGACGTCGCAGCCAGAATCTTTGGTATGCCCGAAGAGACCATCTATGTCTTTCTGAAGGAAAATCCCCTTGAGAACATTGGCGTTGGCGGAAGGCTTCTTTCGGAAATGAAAAAGTCCGCATCCCCGGACAAGGGCCGGACAGGCAGGGGAGTGGACAATGAAAAAAAGGATTCTTGGACGATCCGGCCTTGTTGTTTCAAGCATAGGGTACGGTTGCATGGGCCTCACCCAGAGCTATCCACCCTATCTTCCGAAGGAGGAATCAAAGGCGGTCATACGCAGGGCCTTTGAGCTTGGGGTCACCTTCTTCGATACGGCAGAGGTCTACGGACCCTACACAAACGAGGAGCTTTTGGGCGAGGCTGTCGCCCCCTTCCGCGACAAGGTGGTCCTTGCCACCAAATTCGGCTTCGACATTGGCGGCGCAAGCACGGACAGGTTTGCACGACCCATTGGCCTGAGCAGCAAGCCTGCTACCATACGCAAGGCCGTTGAAGGGTCACTCAAGCGCCTTGGTACCGACCATATAGATCTCTACTACCAGCACCGAGTGGATCCTGCTACCCCCATAGAAGAGGTGGCGGATTGCGTAGCCTCTCTCACAAAGGAGGGCAAGGTGCTGCACTGGGGACTTTCCGAGCCTGGGGTTGGGACAGTGCGCAGGGCTCACGCAGTTTGCCCGCTTACGGCAGTGCAAAGCGAGTACTCCATGTGGTACCGCGAGCCGGAAAAAGAGATGCTTCCGCTTCTCGAAGAGCTTGGCATAGGCTTTGTGCCCTTTTCCCCTCTGGGCAAGGGCATGCTGACAGGCCGCTTCGGGGCAAAGGCGCGCTTTGCGGCAGACGATTTTCGCAGCTCCATCCCCCGCTTTGCGCCAGAAAACCTTGAGGCAAACCAGGCTGTGGTGGACCTTGTGCGTGACCTCGCGCACAAAAAGGAGACTACGCCCGCGCGCATTGCCCTGGCCTGGGTCCTTGCGCAGGGGAAAAGCATTGTTCCCATTCCCGGAACAAAAACAGTGGCCCGTCTTGAGGAAAACTCGGGCGCGGCCGATATCGTCCTGACGGACGAGGAGCTTGCCTTCATACGGGAAAGGCTCAATGCGATCACCATTGTGGGCGCAAGATATCCCGAGGAACAGGAAAGACTGACCGGCCTGTAGAGTCTCTGGCCAGGAAAAATCCGGAAACATAGGGAGGCGGCGCTGCCAAGGACCACGGCAGCCCCGGAAAAATCATGAAAGCAGCAAAAGCAACAAGTCTTCTTCTCACCCTTTTCGTCGCTCTCTCCATTCCCTGCGCTGCCCTTGCCCAGGACAGGGACGATGCCGCAGCAAGGGAAAGGGCGAGGCTCTACACGGATGGCAAGAGCCCCTTAAGCGCAACAGATCCGGAATTTGCCAAAACCAGGGACAACCTCATCCTCGGGCAGATCTGGCAGCGCGGCGAGCTTTCCGAAGAGCTGCGCGTGCTTGTGACCATAGTCACCAAGGCAGCCCTTGGTTCCTCTACAGTTGCTTCGACCACAGAGGCAGCCCTGAATCTGAAGGTGGATCCTGTGAAGATCAAGGAGGCCATCTACCAGGCAACACCCTATATAGGCTACCCCAGGGCAGAGGACGCGCTTGCACAGATCAATACCGTGTTCGAAGAAAGGGGTATCAGGCTTCCCCTGGAAGGGCAGGGTACCGTGACCGAGGAGACGCGCTTCAAGGAAGGGGTTGCCATGCAAAAGCGCATCTTTGGCAGCGCAGGCATAGACGCCATGCACAAGAATACCCCCAAGGGGCAGGAACATATCTCCATAGACTATCTTTCCGCCTGGTGCTTTGGCGACACCTATACGCGCAAGGTTCTGGATCTGAAGACCAGGGAATTGCTGACCTTTGTGGCCATCAGCGCTCTTGGAGGCTGTGAGCCCCAGGTGAAGAGCCATGTCCAGGGCAACCTCAACGTTGGCAACACAAGGCAGCAGCTTGTGGAAGTTCTGGCAGTCATGAATCCCTACATTGGCTTCCCCCGTACCCTGAACGCACTCGGGTGCGTCAACGCTGTGGCAAAGTAGGGGAATCGTACGCAAGGAAATGCAAATGCCCCTGCTTTGGCGGGGGCTTCGTCTCTCTTGCCGCAAAAGACGAGGCCATGCGCAGAGAGCTTGCTGCCAGAGAGATTTGCTGACAACAAGGGCAGCCTTGGAGCTCAAGACAGAGCAGGTCAGGTCTGAAACCGAAAAGGTGCGCTCTGAAATCAGGAATACCGGGATGTGTCTTCTCAGATAGCAGGTTGGGATTGCGGTAACTGGTGTTGGTATTCTGGGTGGCATCATGGCAAAGGGCTTTGGCTGGCTCGGTTTCTAACCGATGTGGTTTTGGGAAAATTTTCTGATACAGAAGACCCCCGTGGCACACGCATTGTCGTGAGTCACAGGGGCCTTTCTCTATATTGTCAGGAAGTTGTCTAGCTGTCCTTTTCCGCAAGCTCGGAATCGGGAAGCCTTGGCAATCCGTAGATGGCGTGTAGCACGCGGGCTGCAGCGCAGGCAGCGCCATAGCCATTGTCTATATTGAAGATGCCAAGGCCGGGTGCGCAGGAGGCCAGCATGCTGTTCAGGGCTGTCATGCCGCCCTTGGCAGTGCCATAGCCCACGGAAGAAGGAACGGCAAAGAGGGGCTTGGGTGTCAGGCCGCCAAGAACGCTCGCAAGGGCCGCATCAAGGCCTGCCACCACTATGACTGCATCGTGGGCGTTGATTTCGGGAAGACGTTTTTCCAGGCGCCAGAGCCCTGCCACACCGCAGTCCTCGTAGACGTCGCAGGCAATCCCAAGGTATTCTAGGGTGCGGGCAGCTTCCCAGGTGACGAAACCGTCCGCAGTGCCGGCAGAGACCACGGCCACGGAGCCATGGGGGTAGTCCGGCATGCGCATGCCATAGGCCGTGCGCGAAAGGGGATGGTAGTCGTATTCCTTTTGCAGATCCTCCGGCACGCGGGCAAAGACCTCTGGTGCCAGGCGTGTGAAGAGGATGGGGCGCTGTGAACTGCGGCCAAAGCGATGCAAAAGTTCAAGCAGGGATTCGAAGGCCTTGCCCTGGCAGTACACGGCCTCGGGAAGGCCAATGCGGGCAGTGCGGGCGTGATCGAAAAAGATGTGGCTGGACATGGGACCTCTCTTGGGTGGCAGGGGGTATCTGCCCATGTCTTTGGCACAAGGCAAGAGCCCCTTCAAGAGCGAAAACGGCAAAAAGCTTGCTCAAAGCTCTCACACATGCCCTGTCAGGCGTAGAAAGAACACAAGGGAAACTGGTTTTGCCTTTTGTCCTAGCCCTGAGCCTGCATCCAGGCAACAAGAATTGCGGCACCAGCCACCATGACAAGAAGGCGCGAGAGCTGCATGCCGAACACAATGATGCAGGCAATCTTCGGAGGAAAGATGCCGAGCGCTGTCGGAAGGTTGCGGCGCAGGGTGCGCACAGGGTTGCCCACTGCGCTCGAGATGAGCATGGCAAGCAGAACCTGCGGACCAGTGATCAGGCCCTGGGCCATGAGCGAGGCAGACACAGTGGCAGAGGAGATGAGGCCACCCATCTGTGCAGCCGTAATGGTGAGCAGTTCTTCCGGGAAGTGTCTGCTTATGGCCGCCGGTACAAGCCTGTCCCAGAAATCCAGGACGCCGGAGCGTATCACCCACTCCATGGCGAGGATGAGGGGAATCGAGATGCAGGCCAGGCGAAAGAGCAGGGACATGACCCGCAACAGTCCCTGACGCAGGGTTTCCTTCCAGGGAAGTACAGGGGATGTTCCTTCGTCAAACTCGTTTCCCTTTGTGGAACTTTCGGGAGCCTTTCTGTGCGTTAGCCTGTTCCAGAAGAGCACGCAGGCAATGATGAGGGCTCCTCCGAAAAACTGGATGACAAAATACAAAAGCCCCGGAAAGCCTATGGCGGCAATGACCGGATAGGCCACGCGCATGCTGTGTGAAAAGTGGGCGAGAAAGCTGTTCAGCATGCCTCCGGCAATGAGCGCGGATGCCGAAATCTCTCCCCTGTTGTGGCTTGCCACGAGCATGCTGTCCGCAGCTGCGCTTGAGGCGAGTGCAGCCGGCATGGCGTATCCCACGATGTCAGGCAGGCGGGCGGCACGTGTCAGGCGCCCAAGGCTTTTTGCCAGCACGCGGTACCAGCGTCGCCCCTCGATAATGCTGCCGAGCATGGCCCCAAGGCCTACCAGGGCGAAGAGGCGCGCAAAAAGAAGGCCCCTTTGCTCAAGCTTTTGCAGGGCCGTGCGCTCCCCATGCGGGGCACGGGCGTGTTTTTTTGCAATGGGCGCCGAGGGATCTGACGCATGGGGGACCGCATTCTTGACCACATTCGGGACGCGGTCCCGGGATTTTTCCATCTGCTGCGTCTGGGCTTGCTGGCTTGCCTGCCTTGTTGCCTTTTGGGGCATCTGCACAGTCATCCAGGCAGAAAGGACAAGGGAGAGGACAAGCCAGGCGCACCAGAACGGGCTTTTCCAGGGGGCCTTGCGCCGCCTGTGCCTGCCTGTGCCTGTCTTTTTGGCAGTGTTCTCCATCAGGAGCGTCCCTTCTTGCGCACCAGCATGAGAGAGAGGTAGTTTTCCGGGCGTTTTGCCACCTCGTCAAGAACGCTTGTGACGTATTCGCCCTCGCGCGTGAGGTTTTCCCCGTAGACAAAGTCTACGTTATCCTCGTTTTTCAGGCGTTCAATGAGCCTGTTCCTGCTTTTGTAGGTTTTCAGAAGGACAGTTGATGTGTTCTTTTCGAAGACGATTTTGTCTGCCATGTCCGGGGTAAAGGAGGGGACAACCTTGAGAATGTCTCGGTTCTCCACAAGGACAGAACCATTAAGCGCCGCAAGCGTCGACCAGGAGGTGATGCCAGGCACAATGTCTACGCAGACTTCTGGCAATGCCTTCTTCACCAGAGGCAGAATGTAGCCAAAGGTCGAGTAGGAGAGGGTGTCCCCCAGTGTCGGCGCAGTCCTGTCCCCTGGACAGTTCAGCAATGATGGTTTTGGCGTTTGCCAGAACCTGCTCCTCGCGAATTTTCCTGTCCCTGGACATGGAAAAGACAAGGCGAATGATGCGGCCCTTGGGATTCAGGGACGAGACTATGCCCTCCGAGACACTGTCGGTTACGTGTGCAGAGACCACGGTGAAAATGACCGGGCATGAGGAAAGGATGCGGGCGGCCTTCACAGTCAGAAGTTCCGGATCTCCGGGACCAAGGCCAATACCGTACAATTTCATAGAATTTCCTGAGAAAGCTCGGGAAGACCGGCTTGGGAAGGCCGTCTTCCCGGGCAGATGTTAGTATGGCTGGTGATTAGAAGGCCTTTTGGGGGGTGGCCAGATCGTCCCTTGTGTCCTTTGTGTGGCGCAGGAAGATATCCTGGACGCCCTTGATGCTGCCAAGGCCGGTGAGCTTTGCCTCGGCCTGCATGCCCTTGGCCTTGATCATGGATGCCCAGCTGTCCTCCTCGGGGCCAGCCAGATCGTTGTTTGCGTGATCGCCGGCAACCATCATGAAGGGCATGAGGTAGACCTTCTTCACCCCTGCCTTTTCAAGATTGGGCAGAACCTTGTCAAAGGCGTTGCCGCCCTCGACGCTGGCAAGATACATCAGGGGATCGCGGGGATTCATGGTCATGGCGACACAGGCAAGGGTCAGATCCCCGGGGCCTCTGTCGTTGCCGTGGCCCATGAGGACTACGGCGTCCCTGGAAGTACGGGACTTTGGCAGGGAAGTCGAGACAGCGGCAATGACCTCGTCGAGATCCTGCACGGATTCAAGCAGGGGATGTCCCAGCCACAAATGCTGGAAGATACCTGGATGTTCGGCAAGGTAGCGCGCGAGCATGCGTTCGAGCATGGAGTACTCCTCGCCGGGGCTCACGTGCAGACTCTGCACACGCAAGTCAACAATGCCTCTCCTGACGCATTCGTCCAGGGCCTCGCGCACGCTGAAAATGGTTTTTCCCTCTGATGCGAGCTTCTTGCGGATGATATCGGAGGTGTAGGCCCAGATGACAGGCTTGTCGGGGTAGGCTTTTTCATAGGCCTTGCCTACATCGTCAAGGGAAGCCCTGGCCTCTTCCATGCTGGTGCCAAATGCGACAAGGAGAATTCCGGAAGGGGAGGCAGCCTGGGCCAGGCCAGGCAGGGAGAGGAGAAGAAGGGCCAGAACAAGGCCCTGCAGGAGGGAAGAAGGTTTGGGCAAACGCAGATGTCTCATGACTCTCTCCAGGATAGGACAGGAAGGATGTGATGAGGCACCCTAAAGGCTTTGCCCTGTGGTCGCGCGAGTGCACAAGAACAAGACCGCCATTTTTTGGGAAAAGGCGGACTGGTGAGTGCTGCGGCCCAGGTACCCGTGGGTGCGCATACAATATGGACAGAGCAGGGTCGGTCTTCCGACTCTCGGATCATTCTCGGCCACGCGTCTTCCCACCCCTTTGGGCAGTGACAAATGTGCGGGCCTTGTCCCCGATCACGGCGGCGGGTCCGTGCCGGACTTGCACCGGCTTCCCGGAAAATGCCCGGATGGGCATCTTCAACCCTGCTGAATAGGCATTGTACGGAGCGTGGGGAGCATGTCAAGCAGGATGACAAACGTCGGGTGCAGCAAAAAAATTGGGGTAGAAGGGTTTGGCAATGGCAGGGTAATCCCCTATCAGGGAAGAATCAGAGCACAGTCTCGCAGGAGGATCAGATATGCTTATCCCCCAATCATCCCTGAGCGATATCATTGCCGATTTTTCTACCAAGATGAATTTTTTAGTTGCTGAAATCATATGTGAATTCAATAAGATAACCAATAATCTGGAGATGTCTCAGGGAATTCACGGCATAGAGTTGCTTTGGAGCCAAGCACTACATAAGTGTGGCGAAATCATGCGAGAGCTGATTCACACAATGATGGGGCAGATCGATGAAAAGAAACTGATTCGCACTTGCAAGAACGAGTTTCTATTGTAGGGGATTCGTCTGGAGAATGCCGGGAAGCCAGCAAGGACTATCCTGACCACTTGTGGCGAAATTACCTACAAGCGGACAATGCTGGTTCCTGCCAATGAGGAATCACGCGCCAAGCTTAAGGAACTGCACAATTGCAGCAGTGTTTTCCCGCTGGACAAGGTATTGGGCATCCACAAACTCCCCTTCAAAATGTCACCAAAGATGATGCTGTTGTGCGTGTTCTGTGGGCAAAACCAGCCATCGTACAAGGCCGCAGCCGAGATTTTGGCCGATTTGGGCAACATCCAGGTCAGCTCTGAGACCATCCGTAAAGTGGTCAACGAGGTCGGGGGCAAGCTTTTTGAAGAAGATTGCCCCAAATCAGGGGAAACATACGAAAATTGTTCGATTGACTTCAATCCTCCTGATGAGAACGCCATCCTCTACGCCGAGGTAGATGGCGCAGCGCTCAATACACGTACAAAGGACGATAACGGCTCAACGTGGCGGGAGAACAAGCTGGGAGTTTGTTCAAGTCGGATGACATCAAGCAGTACGTGCACCCACGAACTGGCAATCTGGAACATCGCATTGAAGCACGACAGTATGTTTCCTACCTTGGCAAAGCCGGGGAGTTCAGAAAGCATCTGTTCGACATGCTTGTTGAAAATGGCTACGGCCAGGGTAGGCAGCTTGTACTCCTGAGCGATGGAGCCGCCTGGATTGCGAACATGGCTCAAGAAGACTATCCAGATTGTCAGCATATTCTGGATATTTATCATCTGGAAGAAAATATTTTCTCGTATGCTAGGGAAATTTTCCAGAACGATGAAAGCAAGTACCACCCATGGGCAGAAAACATCTGCCAGATGGTCAGAGAAGGTCGTATTGATGAAGTTTTTGCGATATTGGCAACACTGCCTGCAATTCAAAATAGAAATTGCGTCAATTTGCCACATTACCTGGCCTCACATAGAAACCATATCAACTACCCTGAGTATCTCGCAAAGGGATATTTCATTGGAAGCGGCGCCATTGAGAGCGGCAATAAAATAGTCCTGCAGAAGAGGCTGAAGCTTGCCGGCATGCGCTGGAATGTCCCAACTGCTCAATGCATGCTGACAATCAGGGCTCGAGTGGAGAGCGGACTATGGGATGAAGTTGTTGATTTGACCATGAGACACTATGCCCTCCAAATAACTGAGTGCACCGCGGCATAGGCTACCCCAGATTCTTTGTTGCACCCACAAACGTCCTGTTTTTTGCTGAAATAACAGATGGTTGAAAATATGGATGTGGACTTTGGGTGCAAGGGGGTGTATGTTTTATAGAGCCATCTTGAGACTATTCAATTACATTCACTTTGTATCAGTAAAAGTTGTACATTAGGAGCAAATAGACTAATTGTTGTGTAAAATTATAAATATCCATGTTATGAACGGTACACACCTATCAATGATACTTAGATTGACACACTACTTTGTGAAATACTGGCAATTGTTTAATAAGAATAAA
>ENA-ORSJ01000648-ORSJ01000648.1-human-gut-metagenome-genome-assembly--contig:-NODE-648-length-35972-cov-3.398586_pt1 | contig 35972 bp, 25 predicted proteins | sample MGYA00242191_ERZ509158 | MGnify/ENA primary metagenome ERZ509158 (study PRJEB26280, sample SAMEA2338623) | human gut metagenome | biome: human gut; feature: human-associated habitat; material: faeces...
GGAGAACCTGATGCACCGTCCTGGCGGCTCGGTCTCCCTGGCCGTCGGCATGGCCCACATCTTCTCCCAAATCCCCTTCATGGAAGATCTGATGGCCTACTGGTACCACTTCGCCATCATGTTTGAAGCCGTGTTCATCCTCTCTGCAGTTGACGCCGGTACCCGTGTGGGCCGCTTCTTCCTGCAGGAAATGATCGGCAAGGTTGCTCCCAAGTGGGGTGACAAGAACTGGTGGCCCGGTATCGTGGTGACCAGCGCCGTGTTCACCTCTGCCTGGGGTTACCTCGTGTACAGCGGTGACATCGCGAACATCTGGCCTCTGTTCGGTATCAGCAACCAGCTGCTTGCTTCCGTGACCCTGCTCATCGGCACCACCGTGCTTCTGCGCATGAACAAGGGCAAGTACGCTTTCATGACCGGTATCCCCGGTGTCTTCATGACCATCATCACCTTCTGGGCCGGCATCTGGCTGTGCATCAACCAGTATCTGCCCAATGGCAAGTACCTGCTCGTCTTCCTGAGCGTGCTCGTCATGGTCATGATGCTCTTCGTCATCATGGGAACCATCCGTCGCTGGAAGGTGCTGCTCAACATGCACACCGAAGTGAAGGACGAATTTGGCGACAGCTACAAGGAAATTGTCGGCGAATAGTTCGCCTGATCCTTCCTTGAGAAAATAGAAAGACTCCCCGTTTTCCGGCATTGCGTCGGGAGGCGGGGAGTTTTTTTTGTACATGAAGCCCTGGTTGGACAAGGGCTCTGGCAAGAGAGGCCTGCCCTCTGACGACAGGGGGCAGGCCTTGCGCCACAGGCCAGGCGCCGTGGAGCTTGCAGGCGCACAGGCCAGGGCGCAAGGAACAAAAAACAGGGCTGCTCGCAGGCCCTCTGTTCGGGGAACAGAAAATGCCTTGCACAAGCAAAAAGAGGACTGCCCCCAAGATAGGGGCAGCCCTCTGCATATCCGGGAAAGTATATGTCCGGGAAGGCTTACTGCAGTCTTGCAGGACCTGTGCGCTTCACGCAGCCAAGCTGGAGAAAATCCTCTTCAATGACCCTGGGCAAAAAGGGGCTTGCCACTGCGGCGTGATCTTTCCACTCGTTGATTGCGCGATTCAATGCCTCCATATTGATGTAGGGCAAAAGACCGTTCCACACCCTGGTGAGCTCGTTTGTGATGCGCAGGGCAGCCACTTCGCCGGCATGCGTGCCGTCCACAAATTCGCAGGAGGAGGCGCTGAAGTAGCGCGCGTCAACGGTATTGGCGAGCTCTATGCCGCGTTCTGCAAGGGCCTGTCTCAAGGAAAAGAGATGGGGGTAGAGCGCTTCCTCCTTTTTTAACGCGTCGAGGAGCTCGCCCGGCAGGGGAGAGAGAAAGACCACAGGAACAATGCCCCTGCCACGGAGCCGGAAATAGATGTCCGCCAGGGCATCGAGATGGGCTTGGCTCAACGCCTTCTGGGGAGCAAATTCCCCTATGTGGCGCCTTTGCCTGTCCAGTGTTCTGGCAAAGCCTGCGTCAGGCGCGCGCTTTGCAGTAATGATTGAGGTCGCGTAGAAGGAGCCGTCCGAGCCGTAGCCTGTGTCGTCAAACTGGGCGCGTATCCCGAACCTTGCTTCTTGGAAGGACATGAACATGAACTGGGGAAGGGAAATGTCCCCTTGCAAGAGCATGCGCCAGGGAAGGCGCAGGGTATCCATGGTGTAGCTGAAGGGCGAGGGTTCCCTTGGGTCTTGTGCAAAGGGGTTCTTCTCCCAGGCAGACGAGAACCACCAGAAGTCCAGGGCCAGGAGCACCACGTCCGGCTTGTGCAGGGCCAGCATGGCATCAAGGCTTGCTCGCAAGGACGAGAGGGAGTTTGCCGTGCCCGCCATGTTGAGCATGGGGCGCAGGAACATAGTGTCCTTGAGGCTTCCCATGCCGGCCGAGCCCGCAAGCACAATCTGCGGCCTTTTGGTCTTGTAAAGGTCAAGCTTGTATTCGAGGGTGGCGTTTGCATTGCGCCCCACAGTGGAGCCGAAGAGGGCAAAGCCCCTGCTCTGGGCCTGAACGGCCCTGTCTACGGCAAGTTCGCCGCTCAAATAGAGCCACAATCCGGACAGGGGGGCTGCTACGAGCAGGGCCACTGCCACAAGGCCTGAGAGAAGAAGAAAAAAGGCTTTGAGCCAGCTTCGTGTGGTGTCCTTCAACTGATCGCTCATGAATCTATCCTGGAGTTTACTGCCTGATTCCGTGTGTGTCCCGATTTGCGTGTTCCCTGCTGCATGCCAGACTAGAAGATGAAGGGCCTTGTCATGTCCATGACCGAGAGACAGGCGAAGGCCGCGCAGGCCAGGACAAGCGCCCAGGAAAGGGTCGGCGCAAAGTTGAGCCAGGGCCTTGAGCCGTCCCTGCAACCCAGAAAGACCTCGCGCGCAGTGGGCAGGGCAAAGGTGCATATGGCCGCAATGATTAAGGGGACAAGGGAGATTGCGCCCGAGAAATAGCCGTTGGCGAAGAGGGACAGGGAGCCTGTGACGTCAAAGAGGGCCCTGTAGAGGGCAAGGGCATGGGGCAGGGAGTCCGCACGGAAGAGTACCCAGGCAAGGCTTACCAGCACAAAGGTCACGAGGATGCAGATGCCGCGCACGAAAAGACCCGAAAAGAAGGCGTCAAGGCCAGGGCCTTTTGCCTTTCGCAAGGCCACGTTGAGGCCAAGGAAGAGCGCGTGAAGAAGGATCCAGGCAAGGAAGTTCAGCGCAGCCCCGTGCCAGAGCCCTATGGCAAGAAGGCCTGCCATGACGCCGAGGAAGGCTCTGGGGAAGGAGGGTGCAGGGCCTGCGAGGGGTTGATAGACGTACTCGCGCACAAAGGAGGAGAGGGTGATGTGCCACCTGCGCCAGAATTCTATGAAGCCGGTTGCCCTGTAGGGTGCTGCAAAGTTTTCCGGAAGCCGCAAGCCCAGCATGAGGGCAGCGCCCAGGGCCATGTCAATATATCCGGAAAAGTCGAAGTAGACCTGGAAGGAAAAGGCAAAGACGCCCCAAAGGGCCTCTGGACTTGTGAGGGCGTACCCTTCGGCTGCAGCAGCAAAGATGGTGTCCGCGTGGGCGCCCAGCCAGTTTGCCAGAAGTACCTTCTTGGCAAGGCCTGCCAGAAAGAGGCCAAGGCCTGTCGCAAGGGTAGGCAGGGAGGGTGCATCCAGATTGTCGAACTGTGTGCCCATCTGCTCGTAGCGCACAATGGGGCCAGCCAGAAGATAGGGAAAGGCAAGGGAGAAAAGGCCGTGGCGCATGAGGCCTTCCGGCTCAAGGTGGCGCTTGTAGATGGAGATGAGCCATGCAGCCTGGACCAGTGTCCAGAAGGAGATGCCGGCAAGCTCTGTTGTGCCGAGCACAAAGACGTTTTCAGGCCCGGATGCGGCCATGCCCTCCCACAGGGTGGACCAGAAGGGGATCTCGCGTTCGACACCGGACATGGACGGGAAAAGCAAGCCAAGCCTTGGCAGGTAGCGTACAAGCAGGAGGGGGGTAAAGTTGAGCACAAGGGCAAGGAAGAGCAGTCCCTTGCGTCTAAGGGAGCCCTCGCGCTCGCCAGGTGCTGCAAGGGCAAGGCCAAGGCCGTAGTTCACAAGGATCATGAGGCCCAGGATGAGGAGTGCTGCAGGGCTTGCCCAAAAGCAGAAGAGGATGGATGCGCCAAGGAGCACAGGGCCAAGGGCCGGCTTGTGCACTATGGCAACCGCTCTCCAGACGAGGACAAGCAGGGGCAGGAAGAACAGGACAAAGACATAGCTGTCAAAGGGCATGCACTCTCCTCACAAGAAAGCATGGCAGTATGGAAAAATGCCGGATTTTTTTCGTTTGGCCCGCAGCCCTTTCCGGTGCCGGGCCAGCCTTCCTCTACACCAGGAAGGGTCAAAAATCCACATGAAGCCCTTCCCTGTGGGGTAGGTGCCGGGGCAGGCTGGCCCTTGACAAGGGGGCGCCAGGGAAAAAGAATTGTCTTTCGCATGAGATGTCATTGGCTCATGCCGAAAAATTTCCGGAGGACACGCACTTCCTTGAAAACCCTGGTTCACCCCTGGCCCGTACACGGCAAGGGAACACGTATTGTGCCCGTGTTCTTGCCCTTTGCCGGTTGCCGCACCCGCTGTATCTACTGTGCCCAGACCCTGCAGACCGGAAAAAGCCTGCAGGGGGTTCGGCAAGTCCTGGACGAAGCCCTTGTTATGCTGAGCGAGCGGAGCGCACGCGGCCTTGAGCCTTGCGAGCTTGCCTTTTACGGCGGCACCTTTACAGCGCTTGAAAGAGAGGCTTTCGAGTTTTGCCTTCAAAGGGCTTTTGAGTGGCGAAATATGGGGCTCATCTCTTCCTGGCGCTGTTCGACGCGCCCGGACTGCCTTGACGAGCGTCTCCTTTTGGACATGCGCGCAGCAGGCTGCACGACAGTGGAGCTTGGCATACAGAGTTTTGTGAACGAGGTCCTTCGCACTTCCCTTCGTGGCTACGATGCCGAAACTGCCTTTAAGGCCATGGAAATGGTGAAGAATGCGGGCCTGAAGCTTGGCGTGCAGCTTTTGCCAGGGCTTCCGGGGCACACAGCAAGCGATTTTGTGGACGATGTGAACAGGGCCCTTGCCGCAAAGCCTGCCTTCATGCGCTTCTACCCCTGCCTTGTGGTGGAAGGAACAGGCCTTGCGAAACTGTATCGCGAGGGGCGCTATGTTCCCTGGAGTGTTGCGACAACCATCTCTGCACTCTCCGAGGGGATTCTCCTTTCCCATGAGAAAAATGTTCCTGTCATCCGCCTTGGGGTTGCCGTGGAACAGGGCTTCGAGGAACACGTGCTGGCAGGCCCGAGGGACCTGAACCTTGGCACCAGAGTGCTTTCTGGGGCCCTTTTGAAGCTTGTGGCAAGGGATGTGGAAAGACATGGGGCCCTTCAGCGTATGGAGCTTCCCAAGACTGTGCAGGGCTATCTCTACGGGCACGGGCGGGAAAACGCCGAAGCTCTGAAGCGTCTTGGGTTGAAAAGGGAAAGCATTGTTTGGACAGAAGGGGAAGAAATACGCATTTTCTGCGAATAGGGGCTTTCTTTCCACCTTTTTTTTGCGCTCTTGCAGGGACTTTTCTGCACAAGGTGCAGGCAAGGGATGTCAGACAGACAAAAGTAACAGCCCTCTGACATGCTCTTGTTAAACAAGGACAGGAAATTATCTGGACAGGGCAGGATGCTTGTGAGAAGATGTCCCTTCAAGTCTTCTCTTTTCCCAGGGATAGATTCCCAAGGATAGACGCCCATGTCCAAAGCCCGGATTCAGCTGCCACGAAACATCAGGCGGGCAAGTCTCTTCTTCAAGCTCTTCAACAGCGAGCATCTTGCGCATATTCCCATGGGAATACTGCTGTTTTTCGGCTTTGTCACCCTGACTATCATGGTCAGCTTCCCGGCTCTCATTTCCGTTGAGCGCAACGAGACAACGTTGACGCGCCTTCTCGCGGACAAGGGCTTTTCCCTTATCACCGCCTTCGAAAACGTCCTGCGCACAGGCATGCGCTCGCAGATGGGCATACGGCTGCAGTTTCTGCTCGAGCAGATGACGCAAAGCCCAGATGTGAACTTCATAGCCGTCACCATGCCCGACGGGACCATCATCGCCCATACGGACAGGAGACGCATAGGCGAAATCCTCAATATTGACGGCCGCGAGGCCTCGGAAGCGACCATGCATCAGCTTTCCCCCCGCGGCGAGCGGCGCTGGAGCGTCATGGAAATTGAGGGGACACGAAGCTTTGTGGTGTACAGCAACTTCCAGCCCATTGTCCCTGACAGGAACAGAAGGCCAAGAGCACCTGACGGGGCCGGAAGCGACATGCACGGACAGCACATGGAAGGAAGAGGGCCAGGGCACGGCATGGGGCGCGGACGCGGCATGGGCAGACGCCTTGCCAGTGGAGAGCTTCCCGTACCCATGATTTTCCTTGGCATGGACATCTCGCCCTTTGATATCACCCGCGCCCAGAACAGGGCCTACATGACCATGCTTGTGGGTGTGACACTTTTGGTGGGTCTTGCCTGTCTGCTTGTTCTCTACCACACGCAAAGGGCAAGGCAGTCCAGCCTGCGCGAAAAGGCAGCCAGAAGCCGCGTGGCAGCCCTGGAAGAGGAAGTGCGGCGCAAGGAAAAGCTTGCCGCAGTGGGCAATCTGGCAGCTGGCGTAGCCCACGAGATCCGCAATCCCCTAAGCTCCATCAAGGGCTATGCCACTTATTTCCAGCAGCGTTTCCCTGAGGGCAGCGAGGACAGGGAGGCAGCGGCAGTCATGGTGCGCGAGGCGGACAGGCTCAACCGCGTTATCACCGAACTCATAGGACTCTCCCGTCCCACGGACGTGGCCCTGCAGGCAGTAGCCCCGGACGAGGTCATGCAGCATGTGGCGCGCCTGCTTGCTCAGAACGCAGCGAGCAGGAACGTGAAGATCATCCTCAATCTGCGCAAATGTCCAAGGGCACTTGCCGATCCTGACAGACTGGGCCAGGCTGTGCTCAATTTGTGCCTGAACGCCCTTGACGCCATGCCAAAGGGTGGCAAACTTACCCTTGCCACCAATGCGAGCGAGGGCCGCATCTGCCTGCAGGTGCTGGACAACGGCACAGGCATCAAGCCGGAAAACCTGCCTCATGTCTTTGATCCCTACTTTACCACCAAGACCAAGGGCACGGGTATTGGCCTTGCCACTGTACACAAGATAGTGGAGGCCATGAACGGCGAGATTTCCGTGACTTCCAGGGAAGCCACGGAGCGCCACACAGGGGAGACCTGCTTCAGTATCTGGCTTCCCGTGGCGGAGACACAGGGGAGCCGAGCCTGATACAGGACCTCAATCCCGCAAAAATCAGATACAATCTCACACACATACAAAAAGGGCAGGAAAAAATGACTACTACAGTACTGGTTGTGGACGACGATGACGCCCACCGCGGTATGCTCAGGATGATGCTCAAGTCCTGGGGCTACACGGTCGAGGAGGCAGCAGACGGGGACGAGGCAGTGGAAAAGGTGCACGCAAAGGCCTTTGACGCTGTGCTTACGGACGTGCGCATGGGCAAGGTGAACGGCATCGAGGCCATGAAGCAGATTTTGAGCTACAACCCCTCGCTGCCTGTTATCCTCATGACAGCCTATTCCTCTGTGGAAACGGCAGTGGACGCCCTGCGCATAGGCGCCTACGACTACCTTATCAAGCCTCTGGACTTCGATGCCCTGAAGGAAACCCTCAAAAAGGCCATAGAGCACTCGCGCCTGGGCGTGGAGAACAGGGAGCTGAGAAGGCAGTTTTCCGAGGAAAACGCGAGCACTGAAATCATCGGCCGCTCGCCTGCCATAACCAGCATGCTCTCCATGATTCGCACAGTTGCCCCCACAGAGGCCACAGTGCTTATCACAGGCGAGTCCGGCACTGGCAAGGAGCTTGTGGCAAGGGCTTTGCACGCGCAAAGCCTGCGCAAGGACGAGCCCCTTGTTACCGTCAACTGCGCTGCCCTTGCAGAGACATTGCTCGAGAGCGAGCTCTTTGGTCACGAAAAGGGAGCCTTCACGGGAGCAGACAAGCGCAGAGAAGGCCGCTTCAAGCAGGCGGATAGGGGAACGCTTTTCCTGGACGAGATAGGCGAGATGCCCATAGGCGTGCAGGCAAAGCTTCTGCGCGCCCTGCAGCAGGGCGAGATACAGCGTGTTGGCTCGGACAAGAGCGAGCACGTGGATGTGCGCGTCATTGCCGCAACCAACAGGGATCTGCGCAAGGAAGTGGAGGAGAGGCGCTTTCGCGAGGACCTCTATTTCCGTCTCAATGTCATAAGCCTCGAGGTGCCGCCGCTGCGGCAGAGAAAGGAGGACATCCCCCTTCTGGCAGCCCATTTCCTTTCCCACTACGCGGAGCGCAACCACAAGAACGTCAAGGGCTTTTCCGCGCAGTGTATGGATATGCTTTTGCACTACGACTGGCCAGGCAACGTGCGCGAGCTGCAAAACGCGGTTGAGCGCGCTGTCATCCTCTGCACAGGCGAGTACGTGACAGGGCCGGAGCTTCCGGTGAACATAGCGAAACTCGCAGCCGAGGCCATGCCGAAGAGCTCGGAGGTCTCGTCCTCCCTTGCCGGCCTGCCCCTGGAAGAGGTGGAGCGGCGCGCCATAGAGGAAACCCTGCGCGAGACAGGGGACAACAAGAGTGCAGCGGCAAGAAAGCTCGGCATCACAAGGGCCACCCTGCACAAGAAGCTGCGCAAGTACGGCAGCGACAAGGGGGATGCCGAGTGAGAGCCCTTGCACACGGACTGGGCAGAAGGGCCGGAAAGCCCAAAAGAAACCTGAAGCTTGAGCGCGTGGTGGACTTTATCTTCGAGGCTGGCTGGCTCAAAAAGACCCTGCGCACAGGCTGGGCGTATCTTGGAAGCGGTCAGGAGGACGTAGCCCAGCACAGCTTCCGCGTGGCCCTCATAGGCTACGTGCTTGCCAAGAGGGCTGGTGCCAATGCGGAACACACGGCACTTTTGGGGCTTTTCCACGATCTGCACGAGGCCAGGACCTCGGATCTCAACTACATGAACCAGCGCTATACGAACAAGGACGAGCGCAGGGCCCAGGCGGACGCAGTGGAAGGAACCGGCTTTGGGGCGGAGATACTGGCTGCCTACGACGAGTTCGAGGCCAGGGAGAGCCTCGAGGCCAGGCTTGCCAAGGACGCGGACCAGCTGGACCTCCTCTTCAACCTGAAGGAAGAGCTGGACAAGGGCAATGCCTTCGCAAAGGACTGGATAGACGCAGCTCGCGAGAGGCTCAAGACTGCCGAGGCCAGAGAACTGTGCGAGGAAATGCTGCGCACGGACCATAACCGCTGGTGGTTCGGGCATGTGGACAGGCGCTGGTGGGTGGACCGCAAGGAAGGGGGCCTGGGAGACCCCGGGCGAGAGAGGAATCGCGAGCCTTTGAGCAGGCGTGCAGGGCACCCAGGTCGTAGGATATGCAGGCCCATGCTTCTCAAAAACAGGACGTAAGTCTTTGCCGTTCTTGAGAGAACAGCCATCAGGAGTCTGGAGGATCTGCCAAGGCAGCCAACATCATCTTCACCGAAGATTTTGCGCAACTGCGGCAAGATCATGTACTCTTTCGACAAGACAGGCTTTTTGCTGCAGTTCCTTGAGTCCCCTGCTGACGCTACCCTGTTTACCCGCCCCAGGCGCTTGTCACAAAAAAAACTACGACAACAGGGACACAGTCTGTCGCATGCTCAAAGCCCAGAATTTCCAAATTACGGCGCAAGGGCTGGAACTGCCGGACGGCATTTCACCTCTCAAGTCTGTCCCTTCAGAGCTTGTGCCGCACTGCCCTGTGTGCGGTGCGCCCATGTCCATGAATCTGCGCGCGGACGATACCTTTGTGGAGGATGAGGGCTGGCATATGGCAGCCGGTTGCTACGAGGAGTTCCTGCACCGTCACAAGGGCGAGCATATCCTGTTCTGGGAGCTGGGCGTTGGGGAAAACACGCCAGGCATCATCAAATACCCCTTCTGGCGCATTACGTACCAGAATTCCAAGGCAGTCTTTGCCTGCGTGAATCTTTCCCAGGCTTTCTGCCCAAGGGAGATTCAGGAGCAGGCCATCTGCATTGATGGTGACACTGGCACGGAACTGAAGAAGCTGTTGCCGTGAAGAGCAGTAGAGACGAAGAAGGGCCGCGTACATGCGCGGCCCTTTGCACTATTGGCGAATTCCTAGAGACTTATGGGCATTTTGCCAAAGACAGACTCGTACCTTTTGACAAAGTCTTCCTTCGTAAAGTGATGTTCCTGTGTGCCCTGGCAGGCAATGCAGTAGCTCGCGGTAACGGACCCGAACTTTGCGGATTCCACAACCGAGAGACCGTGGCTTAAGCCAAAGAGCAGGCCGGACCTGTGCGAATCGCCAGCCCCCGTCGGATCGGCCACGTGCTCGCAGGGAACTGGTGCTATGGTCTCGTCCGTGCCGTCGCGACCGCGCACGCGGCAGCCCTGGGCACCCAGGGTGGTGATGAGCCACTCGACCTGGTTTAACAGATCCTCTTCGCGCTCAAGTTCGAGAAGCTTGGCAGTCATGCCGAGCTCGTAGTCGTTGCACACGTAGGCAAAGGCCCCGTCTATGGCCGTGTTCAGCATATCCTTCGTGAAGATGGGCAGCTGCTGGCCTGGATCGAAGATGTAGCGGACATTGTGTTCCCTGTAGAGTTTCGGGAGATTTTGCATGTCCTCCATGTTGCCGGGGGAGACAATGGCGAGATCCGTACTTCCCAGGTTTTTGAAGGTGTAGCCGCAGGGCCTTGTCATGGCGCCAGGGTAGAAGCCCGTGATCTGGTTGCCGGAAAGGTCCGTGGTAATGTAGCACAGGGCAGTGAAGAGCTCCGGATCGCGGCGTATGCCCTCGACGGAGAGGCCGACTTCCTTCAAGTGATCCGCGTAGGAGTCGAAGTCCCTGCCCCCGCAGCCAAGGATGATGGGTTTTTCACCCAGGAGGGCCAGGGTGTAGGCGATATTGCCGGCGCAACCGCCGCGCCTTTCAATCATGTCGTCTACCATGAAGCTTATGTTGAGCATGTGCAGCTTGTCCATGAGCACATGGTCCTGGAAATTGCCATGGAAATTCATGATGCGGTCGAAGGCAAGGGAACCCGAGACGTATATGGACATGGGAGATCATCCTTGAGAATGGTTTGAGGGTTTGTGAAGCTACCGAAAGATCGGCCTGACAGGATGTTTGCCTCCCCTTTCTAGACGCAAGAAGGCTCTTTGTGAAGCCTTGCCCCCTGCATTGCACAGAGGGGCAAAAGCGGGTACAAAGCCCCCCTGACAATTGCTGTCCGCGCAATCTAGCGCACAGGACAAAGCCCAATGGCATCCACAGGGGCCATCTGCCCCTCGCAATATTTCACGACAAAGGAGGATGGCGCATTTTCCTTTTGGAACCTTGCGCCAGTATTTCGCGATGAACGTTGTTACCCGTTTTGCACCCAGTCCCACAGGGCATCTGCACATAGGTGGGGCCCGTACCGCCATTTTCTGCTGGCTGCTTGCCCGCCATTTTGGCGGCCACTTCCACCTGCGTATCGAGGACACAGATCTCTTGCGCTCCAAGCAGGAGTACACGGACTCCATCCTGGCTTCCATGAAGTGGCTTGGCCTCGACTGGGACGGCGAGCTCACCTACCAGACACAGCGCATGGACCTCTACAGATCCTATGTGGAAAAGCTCTTGCAAAACGGCCAGGCCTACTGGTGCTCCTGCACGGCCGAGGAAGTGGAGGCCATGCGCGAAAGGGCCCGTGCCGTGGGCAAGAAGCCGCGCTACGATGGCCACTGCAGAAATCTCAACCTGGGACCCGGCGAGGGCCGCTGCGTGCGTTTGAGATGCCCGGACGAAGGCAAGATCGTCTTCGACGATATGGTGAAGGGCAAGATCTCCGTGGACGTTTCCGAGCTGGACGACATGGTCATTCAGCGCGCAGACGGCACCCCCACCTACAACATGGCAGTGGTTGTGGACGACTACGAGATGGGCATCACCCACGTCATCCGTGGCGACGACCACGTTTCCAACACCCCGCGCCAGATCCTCATCTACCGCGCCCTGGGCCTCAAGGAACCCATCTTTGGCCACGTGCCCATGATCCTTGGTTCCGACGGTGCAAAGCTCTCCAAGCGCCACGGCGCAAGGGCTGTCATCGAATACGAGAAGGACGGCCTTCTCCCCCACGCCCTTGTGAACTACCTTGTGCGCCTTGGCTGGTCCCACGGCGATCAGGAGATCTTCGGCCTGGACGAGCTGGTGGAGCTGTTTGACGGAACGCACTTGAATCCCTCAGCTGCCCGCTTTGACACCAACAAGCTGCAGTGGCTCAACGCCCACTACATGCGCGCCCTGCCCGTGAGCGAGCTTGCTCGCCTTGTGCGTCCCTTTGCAGTGGAAGAAGGTTACGGGGAGCTTTCCGACGAGCGCCTCGCAGGCCTGTGTACCCTGTTCCGCGAGCGTGCCAAGACCCTGGTGGAACTGGCAAAGTGCTTTGCTCCCATGCTCAAGAAGGCAGACGAGCTTGTCTATGACGAGAAGGCCGTTGCCAAGAACATCACGCCCGAGACCAAGGAGCGCCTGACAAGGCTTGCCGCAGTGCTTGAAAAGACGGAAGTCTTCGAGGCAGAGCACCTGAACGAGGTGTTCAACGGCTTTGTGAAGGACAACAACCTGACCTTCAAGGAAATTGCTCCGGCCCTGCGCACGGCCCTGGTGGGCTTCATGGGTGGCTCCCATCTGCACGACATCATGGCCTTCCTCGGCAGGGAAGAGACACTCGCCCGCATTGCGCGCGCTGCAACCCTGTGATTCGGGAAGAAGACACAATAGGCAAGGACAGGACTGACGCTCAATCAGGCGTTGGTCCTGTCCTTTCGCATGGTCAAGAAAGCGCAGACCCGTTTGATGCAGGCTCGTCTGATTCTGCCGGCACAGGCCTTGAGATTCTGGACCCCCGCATCGTGGACTGGGTGCGCTCTCTTGGCTGGGACGAGCTTCGCCCCATACAAAGGGATGCGCTAGGGCCCATCCTTTCCGGCACGACGGACGTCATTCTTTCTGCAGCCACTGCCTCGGGCAAGACAGAGGCAGCCTTTTTGCCAGCCATCTCCCGTATTTTGGAAGATGCGTGGGATGGCACACCCCTATTGTACCTAAGCCCCTTAAAGGCCCTCATCAACGATCAGTACAGACGCCTTGCCCCCTTGTGCGCCAGGCTGAATCTTCCCCTGATCCCCTGGCACGGGGATTTGCCAGCCCAGGCCAAACAGAACTATCTGCACTCTGCCCGAGGCATCCTGCTCACGACCCCGGAGTCCCTGGAAGGCTTTCTTCTGCGCCACCCCGCCTTTTGCTACAGGGCCTTCTCCTCCCTTTCTCATGTCATCATAGACGAATTTCACTCCTTTGCCGGTGTCGAGCGCGGCAAGCAGCTGGAAAGCCTTCTGCACCGCATAGAGGCACTTGCGCACCACCCAATCCCCCGAATAGCCCTGAGTGCCACCATTGGCGACGAGAAGGGCATGAAGGAGGAGCTGAGGCCCCACAGGGGAGACTATCCCTGCCGCATCGTCCGGGACGAGGCGGAACGCCACCCCCTGGTACAGCTGCGCGCCTATGTGGAGGTGCCGCCCTTCTTGCGGGAGCGTATAGCAGAGCACGGGGTAGAGGATCTGGCGGACGATCTTTTCAACCTCCTTTCCGGGGGACACCACCTTGTCTTTGCCAACTCGCGCGCCAGAACCGAACAGGTGGCAACACTGCTTGCCAGGCGCTGCAGGCAGTTCGACATGGAAAACGAGTTCTTCCCCCACCACGGAAGTCTCTCGCGCGAGTTGCGGGCCACGCTGGAGGCCAGACTGCAGGATCCGGAAAAGCCCACGACGGCTGTGTGCACCTCGACCCTGGAGCTTGGCATAGACATTGGCAACATGGACAGCGTTGTGCAAATAGACGCGCCCAACTCTGTTGCCAGCCTGAACCAGCGCCTTGGCAGGGCAGGGCGCAGGGGCGGGCAGCAGCTTTTGCGCATCTGCCTTCTGGAAAACTTTGTTTTGCGCAACGCAGGCCTTTCGGACAGGCTGCACATGGGCCTTTTCCAGTCCCTGGCAGTACTGCGCCTTTTGCAGGAGGGCTGGTGCGAGCCAGGGGAGGCGGCCAGGCCCCACTACTCGACCCTTGTCCAACAGATCCTGGCTGTCCTTGGGCAGTACGGGGGTGTCTGCCCGTCCGTGCTCTGGCGGCTTTTGTGCAAGACAGGCCCCTTCAATGTGCCCCAGGACAAGTTTGCAAGGCTCTTGCAGGGTCTTGCAAAAAAGGACCTTGTCTGCAGGAAGGAAGGCGAGCGTGAAATACGCCTTGCCCCAAAGGGCAGGGAGCTTGTGGACACCTCGGACTTTGCCACCTCCTTTCGCACGGCAACCGAGTTCGGGCTCATGCACGAGGGGCGCTTCATGGGGCAGCTTCCCATGACAGAACCCCTGAAGGAAGGGCAGGGCATCCTTTTTGCCGGCAGGGCCTGGAAGGTCGTGTCTCTGGAAGAGAACATGCGCCGCATCCATCTTGAGCCCGAGAGCGAGGGCAAGCCGCCAAGATTTGCCGGTGCCGGCAAGCCCGTGCACGACAGGGTGCGCATGGCAATGCACACCCTCTACGAAAAGGGGAAGGCCCCTGGCTTTCTCAACCAGAAGGGCAGGGTCATGTTCCAGCAGGCGCAGACAGCCTATGTTTTGTACGGCCTTGGGAAGGGGAGCCTTGTTGTTGACGGAAACAGGCTTTGCCTCTTTCCCTGGCGTGGGGACAGGTTTTGCGGCACGGTGGCAGCCCTTTTGCGCCTGGCAGGCCTAGAGGCAAGCGACATGGCCGGCATGGTGGACATGGGCACCATCTCGAAGATGACCTTCAAAAGCAGGGTTGGAAAGCTGCTCGACAAGGGCAAGCCAAAGGCTACTGCTTTGACCTGCGGGCTGCAGGAGACATTGCAGGAAAAGTTTGCCTCCCTTGTGGATCCCGAGCTTTTGGCAGAGGACAACATGGCACGCTTCTACCAGCTGGATGACGCCTGGGAGTGGCTTGAGCGGCTGATTGGCTAGGCTTTGCCGCGTGCCACACCCAGAGACGGGAGAGAATCTGGCAAGAAAAAGCCACAAATGCTTATTGCTGTCTCATCGCGGGAGGTTATCCTCTCTTGCAGAATTGAGCGGGTAGAAGAGGGCATACGAGTGATGTCCTCTCGCCCGGGACAACAAGGAGTAGCCATGAGTGGACAGCAAGACGTATCGCGCAGAACATTTGTGAAGGGGAGCGCCGCAGTTGTGGGCGGACTTGCCCTCGGGGGCATGCCCATTCAGGCGCAGGCAAAGGAAAAGACCGCCCGCGTATATTTTTGCCGCACTATCACTCCCCAAAGCCTCATTGCCATGTACGAGGCCCTGAAACATCCCCTGAAACCCAAGGTGGCAGTGAAGATTTCCACAGGCGAGCCCGGTGGGCACAACTTCCTGCAGCCAGCCCTCATTGCCCCGCTGGTGAAGAAACTGAACGGAACGATTGTCGAGTGCTGCACGGCCTACAAGGGCAGGCGCCTGGACCCGAAGGAACACTGGAAGGCCATCGAAGAGCACGGCTTCAAGGCCATTGCCCCCTGCGACATCATGGACGAGTTTGGCGACATGGCCATCCCGGTGAAGAAAGGCTTCCACCTGAAGAAAAACATTGTGGGCAAGCATCTTGCCAACTACGCCTCAATTTTGATGCTCTCCCACTTCAAGGGGCATGCCATGGGCGGCTTTGGCGGTGCCTTGAAGAACATGAGCATAGGCATTGGCTCTACCCGCGGCAAGACCAACATCCACACGGCAGGTGTCACACAGGACTATACGAAGCTCTTCAGCAATCTGCCCAAGCAGGACTTCTTCCTCGAATCCATGGCGGACGCCTGCAAGGCTGTCATGGACTACAAGGGCCGCGAGAACATCGTCTACATCAACGTTGCCAACAGGCTCTCCGTTGACTGCGACTGCGACTCAAGCCCAGAGGAACCCAAGATGGCAGACCTCGGCATCTTTGCCTCCACGGATCCCGTGGCTCTGGACCAGGCCTGCTACGACGCTGTGGTGAACTCGAAGGATCCCGGCAAGGCCGCCCTCATCGAGCGCATGGACTCCCGTCACGGCATCCACACAGTGGAAGCTGCTGCCAAGCACGGCCTTGGCGTGCGCAAGTACGAGCTTGTGACCGTGAACGTGTAACATCTTAAGACCTTCCACTTTTTGGGGTATTCCTGGGGGTATCGGGAATGCCCCGATTTTTTGGTGTTCGGAAAGTTGGAGGGTAGCCTTTGGACGGACAACCTTCGACAAAACAGTCTGGAATGGTTCTACATAGAACCATAGTTGTTTTGCGACAATTAGAAATCCCCAGAAACGTCACGAAGAATTCCCCACTTCCGTCAGGAAAGGATACGCCTGGAGAGGAGGGCACACCCTGTGGTAGGGGGGGGGGGCCCCTCCCCCTACCACAGGGTGTGAGGCCGCGCGGCTTCTCTCTTGGGGGTATCCAGGGGCTGACACTGGTGGACTTTCTGCTTCAATCTCTCTACTCCCTCAGCAATCATAATTGCTGAGGGAGAAAACAGGATGCTCTCTATGAGTACTATTATGGACATTAAACAGGCTGCTTCGGAGGGAACTTGCATCGCAAAAATAGCAAGGGACACCGGCGTTGACAGGAAAACTGTAAGAAAATATGCGGCTTCTTACTCTGCTTCCATGCCTCCTTTCAAAAAATCAAGAAAATCCAAATTAACTCCATGCGAAGAAGCAATCCGTGATCACTTGGCCTGCACTTGTTCTACGACGGATGCAAAGCAGCGCCTTACTGCCAAGCGTATCCACACCATGATTCTAAATGGCGAGCTCGACGAGAAGCTCCCACCTATGGAGGTTTCTATCAGGACGGTAGAACGTATGGTCAAGGACTTACGTGCAGAGCTCAAGATCCAGACCAGGAAGCGTCATTTGAGTCTGCTGCATGCTCCAGGAGATGCTCAGTTAGATTTTGGGGAAGTTGATGTTTTTATCGATGGAAAGACCTGCAGACAATATATTTTAGTGTTGACTTTTCCGTACTCGAACTACCGCCTTGCCCAGATGCTGCCTGCACAAAACTTTGAGTGCCTTGCAGAAGGGCTTGTTACTATGTTTGAATTTATTGGAAGAGTCCCCAACCGCATTCGCTGTGACAATATGAGCACAGCAGTTGCCAAGATACTCCATCGGAGTGACATCGTGGAAGAACACGATGTCTGGGATGCTGTGGAACATCCCCGTCGTCTTACGGACAACTTCCGAGAACTTATGTATGTATACGGTTTTATTGCAGAATTTTGCAATGCCGCTTCTGGATACGAAAAGGGATCTGTGGAAAACGCGGTTGGCTGGTTCCGTCGCAACTTCCTTGTTCCAGGACAAATTTTTAATGGAAACTACAGAGAGTTTAACAAGAAGTTATTTGATTTCTGCAGAAATGAAGCTCACAAGGAGCATTACAAGCATAAGATTCTTATTGATGTACTGCATGATCAAGAAAAGAAACAAATGAAATTACTGCCTCAAAAGCGGTATGTTGTTTGTTCATGGACTAACGTTGTTGCCGACAACACTTGCAGGATATCCGTTGATTCCAATACCTACCAGGGCGACTTCCTTCCCGGCCAGAAGATTGTGGTCAAAAAGACCTGGGATCTCCTGGAGTTCTATACCGAAAGAGGTACTCCACTGGGTACCGTACAAAGGAGCTATAGTCGGGGTAAGGACTTCATCAATTGGCTGACAGAAATGGAATTGCTGTCTGAGCGTCCAAGTGCTTTTAAGAACAGCTCTTTTTTCAAAGTCCTTACTCCGGCCGTTGGTTCCTGGATGGTGAATCGTCCTGCACCGGCCCGTAAGCAGTTTTTTCAGGTCTGCCTGAGCATGTTGAAAGCCGATCTGACCATCGATGACATCTGCAGCAGGTTTGACCAGGCTGTGCGGGAGTTTGGCAACTGCTCGAACGATATCGTCGTCAACGCCCTGCGCGGCATCAGGGACCACAAACCTGATGAAATTCAAAAACTTGTTTTACCTGACTATTTACCTGATCAACACCTGGTTCCTCTTGATATGGGGAGCTACGTACAGGGGGGTGGACTGTGATGACCAATCCTTCCATGGATGCCGACATCTTGCGTCTTGCCACCAATCTCAGAATGGGGAGTGCTATAGCCGAGCTGTACAGCAAGATTCCTTTCACCGATCCTGCCTCGTACGTCCATGGCCTTCTTCAGGCCCTTTGGGATGCCCGTATCAAAGAACGGGTACTGCGCTGGCAACAGCAGGCCGGATTTGAGCAAAAGAAAACGCTCGAGAATTATACGACTGACCATCTCGAGCTTCCCAAAGGTATGGCGCTCTCCTGGTTCACAGAATGTCACTTTGTCGAACAAAAACAGAATCTTATCCTGCTGGGGAACCCTGGCACGGGCAAGACCCACTTCGCTACCGCTCTTGGCATGGAAGCCTGCTCCAGGGGCTATAAAACTTGCTTCTGGCGAATGGCCAGGCTCGTCAATGAACTGACTGCCTCCCAGGACGACAAGAGCGCATACAACGCCCTTAGACGTCGTCTCAATGATGCCTCACTGCTCATCATCGACGAATGGGGCTATCTTCCCACCAATGTCAACGGCACACGCCTTCTTTTTGAGCTCATTTCCGATTCGTACGAGAAGCGCAGCGTCGTCATCACTACCAATCTACCCATGGCCGAGTGGAACCGTATCTTCTGCGACGAAAGGCTCCTCTTCGCCATCATGGACCGGCTTATCCATCATGGCTATCTCATCAAGCATACCGGGGACAGCTACCGTCTAAGCCACTCTCTCATGCGCTAAAAAATTCCCCACCCTGGGGAGGTTTTCGTGACGGATCTGGGGAATTTTACTTGACGGAACACAATAGTTTCATAACGTTCATAGTAGAAAAAACAGCGTAACCATTTGAGCAGTCAGAGTTTCATTGCTCGTATGACCATATGGTTCTACTTTTGCCCCAGTCTTGGGCAACAAGAAATGCCTGCCAACCAGGGCAGGCCGAAAGTTGTGCAAGGTCATGAAACAACTTGCTGTGCTCGATATGGCCGATCTCCTCGAAAACGAGGAAATCATGGCCGGGTATCTTTCCGAGATTATTGCAACTGAAGACAGTGACCTCGTTTTGTCCGCCATCTGCGACATTGCCCGTGCAAAGGGCATGACCTCTGTTGTCGAGAAGGCAGGTTTCAGCCGGGAAGCTCTTGATGCGGCTCTGAGTCCTGGTGCTTCGCCAGACCTTGCCCTTGTTTTGCAAATCCTGAGAGCCCTTGGGCTAAAGCTTCTGGTTGCCCTGCCTGACGTCCTATTTTTGCTGGGCCATGTTTTGCAAAAGCCTTGCGTCTATGTCCGCAACGGTTTCCACCTGGCGGGTGAAGAGGATTTTGTCCATGCGCATGGTTCCTGCACCAGCCCCTTTCAGGGGGCGCACATGGCGGATTTCGCAGTAGTTGAGGGTGGCTTTTGGTTCGTTTTGCAGCCAGCTCTTGGCAGCAGCCAGGGCACCTGCCTCGTCAAGGGTGCGTTCTGGTACCTCTTCGCCAGCGTGGCTCTTGCGTATGATGACGTGTGCGCCAGGACCGCCCTCCACGTGGACCCACAGATCGTGAGGCGAGGCCATGCGCCTGGCATCCTGGTTGCCCTTTGCGCTTTTGCCGCGCAAAAGCACAAAGCCGTCCGAGCTTATGAAAAGCTGTACAGTCGAAGGGACCTCGGGCGGAGTGACAACCTTTTTCGCAGCACCCGTTCTTGGAGACTGGGCGCTGCTTCCGCCAAGCAGACAGGCTTCCTTTTGCCTGCGCACTTCCGCAAGTTCCCCTTCAAGCTCCCTTGTCCTTTCCCCAATCCTGGCAAGGCCGCGCTCGCCGCGGCGGGCTGTGTGGAAGAAGCGCTCCATGTTTTCGCGCACTGTGTAGCGCGGATCAAGGCGCACCTGCACGGGCTTGCCTTCGAGATCATACAGGTCTGCGCTGTGCAGCCTCTTGTCCATGGGCAGCTGCCAGAGATTGGCCTGCAAAAGAAGACCCTGCTCGCGCCGTGCTGACATTTTCCTGAGTCTTGCCTCGTCCTCGTGCTGCAGCTCAAGGCGCTCAAGCAGCTTCTTTTCCTTGCGTATCCAGGGCGCTGCGGCCCTTTTGGCTGCCTGTTTCGCAGAGGAGGCCAGAACTATGTCCGAACCTGCGTCCATGAAGGCCTGCAAACTGTCCTCACGCACGTGTTCGACAAGGCCTGTTGTATCCGGCAAAGGCCAGGCACTGATGCGGGATATGACCGGCTTTTGCGCAGCGTCGTCCTCAGCCCTTGTGTAGACAAAGACGTCTCCGTCCCCTTCCTCAAGGTCCACAAGCAGGGCAGCTGCGTCGCCAGTGTCCATGAGCTTCAGGCTGCGTCGCAAGGATGGGGTGAGTACTGGCCCCTCCTGCCAGTTTTCCATGGCATTGGGCAATTCCGCCCGGCTGGGCCAGATTGGCGCTTCCTCGGAAGGGAAGGTGTTTTCGTCCGCAAAATGGAGCCTTGGTCCCTCGCGCAGGTCCAGCACAAGCCAGACAAGCCTTGTGTTCTCTTCCCCTGCAGGTGCAGCCCCCTTGCCCCTGCCCTCGACAAGGGCAGCCGGCATGGCGCCAGACATGAGCAGCCACAGCTGCCTTTTCTGCCACAGGGCAAGTGCGTGGCGTATGCTTCTGCCAGCAGCGTACTTGCGCAGCCGCATCACTTCCGCAGAAGGTGTTGAATTGGCGCTGAGCCTTGACTTTGCCAGAAAGAGGAAGGGTTCCTTTCTGCCGCATTTCAAGACGAGCTGCACCTTGCGGTCCGCGGAACGGACAAAGAGATCGAGATTGAAGGTGTAGATGTTCTCGAAAGGCTCCTGAATCTTGACGAGCCTCGCACCGGCGAGCAGGGGAACAAGGTCCCTGGCAAGGCGACGGAAAAGATGTGCGTCCATTTGGCAAATCCTGGAAGGAGGCTTGGCGCGGATTTTGGGCCCGGGCCATTTTGCGAAAAAGGGCATGACTGGCTAGACAGTCATGCCCTTGAGAGAAGTGGTATTTTTGCGGATTAACCGCGCTGGCTTTCGTCCTGTTCCTGTTTGGCCTTGCAGTTGATGCACAGCCTTGTCACGGGACGGGCCTTCAGTCTGCTGATGCTTATTTCTTCGCCGCACTCCTCGCAGATGCCATAGGTGCCATCGTTGATGCGCTGCAGGGCTTCCTTGACCTTTTTGATGAGACGGCGCTCGCGATCCCTGATGCGCAGGGTGAAGGCGCGATCGGACTCGGCAGTGGCACGGTCTGCGGGATCCGCAAAAAGTTCGTTGTCTCCGCTCAGTTCCTGCAGGGTGGAATCACCCTTTTGCTGGGCTTCGACAAGCATGTCGTTCAGGAGAGTCTTGAAGTATTCGATGTCCTTTTGTTCCATAGCTTAACCAAAAGCGCGAAAGGAGCTTCGTGAGTCACGAAGGGGAAACGCGCCCTCCCTTTGGGAACAGGCAGACACTGCCCGGGCAGGATCCGCTCCTGTATCCCTCTTGTGTTCCCGCCTGAATAAGAAGTGGTGAAGAACGAAATCCGGCAAGAAACCGGCCCTTGCCAGAAGGCGTCATGGCTTTCAGGGAAAAGCCGGAAAGACCATGAGCTGCGGCTTTCCTTTTGCCCCGTGTAACAGGGCTGCAGAGAGCCAAGATCCCGGAATTTCTTTGGGTTTGGAAACCGGGGTCTGAAAAATTTCGACAGGATTCATACCCGCTTGCAGGCGTTTTGTAAAGACGGGATTTGAGCTTTGCCCTGTGCCTTGCGCAAAGTGCAAAAAGGCTGGAAGAAGCTCCCTGTCCTCGCAAAAGATGCCTCATCCGTCCATGGAAACGGAGAAAGGTCTCACTTGTCCTTTGCACTTGCTTCACGTTACAAGGGGCAAAAATGGTGCCCCTCATGGGGCAGGGGCACACAAGGGGGAGACTATGGCAAAATCTCAGGAACTTCCCGCAGGCGCGGGGGAGCGGGCACCAAGGGTGCTGGAACTTTTGAAGAGGCGCTATCCGAATCCGGGCACAGTCCTTGAGCACGCCTCGCCCTGGCAGCTTCTGGTTGCAACGGTGCTCGCAGCCCAGTGTACGGACGAGAGGGTCAACAAGGTGACTCCGACCTTCTTCTCCCGCTGGCCCACGCCGAAGGAGCTGGCTGAAGCCACCATCGAGGAGATCGAGGAAGTCATCCGCTCCACGGGCTTTTACCACAACAAGGCCAAGAACCTCCTTGGCGCTGCAAGACTCCTTGCAGAAAAGTACAACTGCGAGCCGCCGAGGACCATGGCAGAGCTTGTGAAGGTGCCTGGCGTTGCCAGAAAGACAGCCAATATCGTGCTTTTCGGGGGCTATGGCATCAACGAGGGCATGGCCGTGGACACCCACGTCAAACGCATAAGCCACCGCCTGGGGCTCACTGCCCAGACCGATCCCGTCAAGGTCGAGCGCGACCTCATGTCGCTTTTCGCCAGGGAAGAGTGGGGCGATTTGAACCACCGCATGGTGCAGTTCGGTCGCGACGTGTGCAATGCCAGGGGGCCCAAGTGCGACATCTGCGAGATGGCAGCCTTCTGTCCAAGGCTTGAGCCCAAGAAATAGGCAAGGGCAGATCAGCAAGGCTCCCAGTGATATGTGCGAGAGTCACACGGACCGGCAAAAGATTTGCCAATAAAACACGTGTATTAGATTGCTGTGTTGCCCTGTGAAAGCTCAAAACTCTGAATGTGGCAACAAAAGGGGGGCGCTCCGAGAATTTCGGAGCGCCCCCTTGCAATGTCCGGCCTTGCCGGGATTAGTGCACTATGGTGCCAAGTCCACTTTCGCCTTGAAGCAGGCGACGCAGGGCCGATTTTTCCGTGCCGTTCAGGATGAGAGCCTTCTTGCAGCCCTTGTCCAGGGCGTGCAGGCAGGCGTCGACCTTGGGGATCATGCCGCCATTGATGACGCCGGACTCCTTGAGACTTGCAATGTCCTCGCGAGTGAGACTCGAAAGAAGCTTCTTGTCTGCATCAAGGACACCGGGCACGTCGCTTATGAGCACGAAGTACTCGGCCTTGAGGGCACCTGCTACGGCGCCTGCCGCAGTGTCGGCATTGATATTGAGGGCTCCCTTGCCTTCCTCGTCCTCGGCAATGGGGGCTACGACAGGTACAAAGCCACCGGCGATGAGAACCTTGAGGATTTCCGGATCCACAGTGGTGACAGCGCCCACGCGCCCGAGCTTCGGATTGACAACGCGCGCCTTGAGAAGCGGAGTGCCGTCCCTGCCGCTCAGCCCTGCACTTTTTGCCCCGTGGGCAATGAAGGAGGCCACAAGCTCCTTGTTGACCTGGCCTGCAAGGACCATTTCCACTGCCTCCATGGCAGCGTCGTCCGTGACGCGCAGTCCCTGCTCGAAATGGCTTTCGATGTTCAGGCGCTTCAGCATGGAGGAAATCTGCGGGCCACCGCCGTGGACAACCACGCACTTTCTGCCTTCCTGGGCAAGAGGCGCCAGATCCATGGCAAAGGCGTCGCGCAGGGCCGGGTCGGTCATGGTATGACCGCCGAATTTGATGACAATGTATTGTGTATCCGCAGTTTCTGTGACCATCGGAATGTCCTCCTGAATCCTCAATTCGTCTCCGGCTGCTGAGCGTCACTGTCGGCGTGCTCAGTTTGCCCGTGTTCCCTTTCCCAGGCAAGCTGTCTTGCCTTCTTTTCCGCTGCAAGCTTCTCCTTGTGCAGGGCGTCCATGCGGCTTGCAAGCTCGTGCTTTTGTGCCTTGACCTCCTCCCAGGAGGGCCTTGCAAAGAGAGTACGCTCCCTGTCGGGAAGAACCGAGACTATCTGTTGCTGCCCTGTCGCTGCGTTCTTGAGCCAGACCCGGACAGGAACGTTTGGCGCCTGCTCGTTTGCCTGCATGGCCCTTGGTGCATAGGAGACAAACTGAGCAGCCGCATTGGAGAGTTCCTCGTTCTCCCATGTCTCGCCGTCGCGCAAAAGCGCTATGGGCCCAGGAAAGTCGCACAGGCCTGCCAGAAGATCGTTTTCCTTCGCAGCTGCGCGCAGGCGATCGTTGTCGCGGTTGTTGCGGGCAACAACCATCCATCGGTCACTGTTACCCTGAAGGGACCACAGCTGCCTGCCGAGGTTTGCAAGGGCAAAGTCCTCCACCGTAGGATTGGCTCTCCGCTCGCGCAAGGGCCAGTAGTGGCGGGCGTTCTCCCGTTCGGTCAGAAGGCAGCCACCTCCTGGAGAGGGGATTTCCTCGAAACCGTACTTGCGGGCAAGATCCAGCTGTTCCTGGCGTCCGCGCCCGTGCAGGGCGAGAAGTCTTGACCTGTCCACAAGGCCCGAGAGCTCGAAGGGCGTGGGATCAAGGTGCTGCGCGCACAAGGGGCGCAAGAGAAGGCCCTCAACTCCGGCTTCCCTGCGGATGAGGTTCATGACATCGCGGCGCTGGGACATGGGGCGCTGGCCTATGACCTCGCCGGTTGCGATAAACTGGGCGCCCTCTTCCTCCATGCGCTTTTTGGCAAGCCTGAGCAGGGTGATCTTGCAGTCCACGCAAGGGTTCATGACCTTGCCAAAGCCATGTTCGGGCCATTTGGCCACAAGCTCCACCATCTCTGCCCCAGCGTCCACGATCTCCACGTCGAGGTCATAGAGCCTTTTCCAGCGCTTCCTGGCCCCTGCGTTGTTGAAGAAGGGGGAGACAAAGTGCAGGCAGAGTATGTCAAGGCCCTGGTCCATGAGGACTTTTGCTGCAAGCAGACTGTCCAGGCCTCCTGAAAAGAGAAGAATTCCTTGTGCAGACATATATGTGGGATGGGTTGAGAGTAGGTTGGATGGTTTTTGCAAGGGAGCCCGAAAAGGATTTCGGGGCCAATTCCAAATCCTGGAGAACGTTCCGGGCGCAGCCATAGCCATGGCAAGAACGGTTGGGGCTGTGTGCCAGTTGCCGCGTTTCAGAAGCTTACCCTGAGTTCCCGGGGAGATTTTCTTACCACACATCGTATCCTCTAAAAGTTCCCAACGCGAGGATATTCCTTTGCAGGGTGAACCTTGAGAAGTTTGTAGATGTCGTTCTGAATCCTGGTTGGCTCAGAGGGGATAACTACCCTTTGGAAAATTTTTGCATGTTGGTTCGCCATATTGGAGAGTACGGCGTCAATAGAGTACTTGCTGGCGCGAATCTCCAACTGCAATGTTTGCAGTACTGCAATTGCAATGAATGTGAGCAACAAATGCCCTCTAAGGTTTTCCTCCTTTTCGATAAACAGAGGTAATAATGAAGCATAATTTTTGGCAATATCAAATACTTGTTCGATTTCTTGTCGGACATAATATGTTGAGAGGAGCTCCTCAGCCCTGACTCTGCGCGTTGAGAGAAGCATGAACACACCATGCTGGATTAGCTCATCATGAAAGATCGTCCGATCTACTTTCTCGCCTGAGCCGTGTATTCGATGAGCATATTGCTTATCCTCCAGCGAGGCTGCTGTCATGTCCTTGCCTATGTAGGCGTAGAGCTCCATGCCCATATAGTTCTTGACAGGCACGCACTTCATATAAACACGTCGTCCGTTGAAAAGGCGTCCGTTTGAGTCAAGCGCAAGATTTTCCGATGCTACCAGTCCCTCCATATGAACAGAAATCAAGTCCTTGTAAATACGTCGATTAGACGGACAACGAGTGATGAAGGATATTTTTTCGCCGGTCAGTTCCTGCATGCCTTCCTCAGTGAGGTAACCAGCATCAAGGATGGCAAACTTCGTGTTGACACCAACAGCCTTGAGCTCTTTGACTGTCGTGACGAGCGTAGATGCGTCCACGATATTGCCGGGGATATAGCGCATATAAATTGGTAGACGCGAGCCTTGCTGAACGACATAGATCAGACGAATCTCTTCAGAAATGATGCCATTGTGATTGCTTACAGCAGTCAAAGGGAAATGAATGCTATTGGGTAACCCCGTGCTATCAATCAGGATATTTGCTCCTTCCCTGACGTCGGAGCCGAGTAGCGGCAGGTAGGCATGGAAGAAACGCTGCATGGTGTCTTCTCTCCCAATCGCCGCAAGCAGGTCACTGATCCTCTGAGAAGTCAAATTTGCTTTGGGGTACAAGATACGGGCATAGCTCCCTTCAAACCATGTCAGTGCATGTTGATTGCTGCGTGACGAGAGCATGTAGTAGAGCAAAAGTGCCCGAAGGGAATCTGGATTTCCATAGTCAATGGCTTCAATTGCAGGTGCCAGGTTGTAGCGTTTAATGAGTTGATCGAACAAAAAAGCATCGCCAAAGTCCACTATCAGCTCTTCTCGAGCGTTTTGGCGCTTTGTCGTGTCCACGAAATCAGCTGGAGCAGCAGAGAAAGTCATCGTCTTGAGATCAAAGACAAAAACTCCTCTCTCCTTGTTTTTGTAGATGCCACGTTCGGCATCAAGTACTCGACCAAGGTAATGGACTTGCTGTTTGTGTGTATCACGACCGGTTCGGATAGAACGCATGACAGAGGCATAGCGGGTGTCACCCTTGCCGCTATAGACGATGTGTGAAGCTCCAGGCATAGGTAATCCTGTGGTAAGATAAAATTTTTATTACCACATCGTAAAAAATTGCACTTCAAATGTCAACACGGCTTGAAGCTTTATACTATATTTACAGAGAGATAAGTATGTATACTAGTACAGATCCTCAGCTGAATTAGACCCGTGGTAGTAAAAACATCCCGGGAACTCAGGCTTACTCCTGCGAGTCAGTGGAGGAAGCGCCTTCCTCTTTCCTTTTTATGGCGGGCGGTGGCGATGGTATACTTTGCTTCTTTGAAGGCCAGGGCTGATCATCGAAGAATCTTGCAGGCCTCAACCATTGGGTCTGCGCAGGCAAATGAGACAGTATCCAAATTCAGACACGCGGGCAAGCCTGTATTTTTGGGCTTTTTCTTGTCCTTGCCTTGCCTTTTGATGCGTGCTAACGTTTCCTTTTTAGTGATTTATTTGTTTTTTTGGTCAATTGGATTTTTACCCTCTTTTTTTCTTCCAAGGAGACCTTCTCATGGCGAAGAAACCTGTCCTCACTCCCGAACAGGCCAAAAGCAACGCGCTGGAAACGGCCCTGACCACCATCGAACGCAAGTTCGGCAAGGGCTCGGTCATGCGCCTCAAGGATCAGGCCATAGAAAAGATCCCCGTCATCCCCACCGGCTCCCTGGGCCTGGACCTCGCACTTGGCGTAGGCGGTATCCCCAGGGGACGCGTGACGGAAATTTTTGGCCCCGAATCCTCGGGCAAGACGACCCTGACGCTGCACATCATAGCCGAATGCCAGAAAAGGGGCGGCACCTGCGCCTTCATTGACGCGGAACACGCCCTGGACGTGACCTACGCCAAGGCCCTTGGCGTCAACACGGACGAGCTTCTGGTAAGCCAGCCGGACTACGGCGAGCAGGCTTTGCAGATCGCGGACATGTTGGTGCGTTCCGCTGCGGTCGAGCTTGTGGTCATCGACTCCGTGGCTGCCCTGGTTCCCCAGGCAGAACTCAACGGCGACCTCGGCAGCATGCAGGTTGGCAGCCAGGCACGCCTTATGTCCCACGCCATGCGCAGGCTGACAGGCACCATCCACAGGTCCAACACGGCAGTCATCTTCATCAACCAGATCCGCATGAAGATTGGCTCCGGTCCCTACATGGGCAGCCCCGAAACGACCACTGGCGGCAACGCCCTGAAGTTCTACTCCTCCGTGCGCATAGACATTCGCCGCACAGCTACCCTGAAGGACAGCAAGGAAAACGCCATCGGCAACCAGACCAAGGCCAAGGTGGTGAAGAACAAGGTGGCGCCGCCCTTCCGCACTGCCAACTTCGACATCATGTACGGCCGAGGCATCTCCAGGGCTGGCGAGCTTATCGAGCTTGGCGTTGCCGGCAACATCATCGACAAAAGCGGCTCCTGGTTTGCCTACAAGGGCGAAAAGCTCGGACAGGGCAAGGAGCGCATTCGCGAGCTTCTGGAGGAGGACGACGAGCTGCGCGCACAGGTGGAAAACGACGTGCGTGCCTTCCTCGGCATGCCCTCCATCGAGGAGGCGGAGGAAAGCGCCATGGCTCCCATGGGCGAGCCCCAGCCGCTTGAGGTCGAGCCCAGAAACTCGCTTGTGGACAACGCCTTTGGCGCTGCGGAAGGCTCCCAGGCCTTTGACGGCGAGGATGACGACAACAACTTTGGCAACGAATAGGCACCCCTTGCCTCGAACCTCGCACGCATGCGAGGTCGTTCGGGAAGAGCCTGTTTTTTTTCACATTTGCGGCCGAACACACTTGGGTTCGGCCGCAAGCACAAATCCAATGGGAGAAGGGGCAGGAATGAGGCTGCCCGGGAACAACTATGCTTACACCACAGGAAATCAGACGCCGTTTTCTTGAATACTTTCACTCTCACGGGCACGAAATAGTGCCTTCAGCCCCCCTGATCCCGCCGAACGATCCGACCCTGCTATTCACCAACGCCGGCATGGTCCAGTTCAAGAAGTGCTTCACCGGCGAAGAGGATCGCGGCTACCACAGAGCCTGTTCGTCCCAGAAGTGCCTGCGCGTGTCCGGCAAGCACAACGACCTCGAAAACGTGGGCCGTACAGCACGCCACCACACTTTCTTCGAGATGCTCGGCAACTTCTCCTTCGGAGACTACTTCAAGCGTGACGCCATCACCTGGGCCTGGGAGTTCTGCACAAAGGAACTGGAGCTTCCCAAGGACAAGCTGTGGGTGACAGTCTTTCGCGACGACGACGAGGCAGCAGCCCTGTGGCAGGAAATCGCTGGCCTTCCTGCAGAGCGCATTGTGCGCATGGGCGAGAAGGACAACTTCTGGACCATGGGCGACACTGGCCCCTGCGGCCCCTGTTCGGAAATCTACATTGACCAGGGCGAGGAGATGTCCTGTGGTCCCGACTGCGGCATAGGAAAGTGCGACTGCGACCGCTTCCTGGAAATCTGGAACCTTGTGTTCACACAGTTCGAGCAGTTTGCAGACGGCCACCGCGAGCCCCTTGCAAAGCCCAACATCGATACCGGCATGGGCCTTGAGCGCATTGCTGCGGTCTGCCAGGGCAAGAAGTCCAACTTCGACACGGAGCTCTTCCAGGGCATTATCCAGTACGCGGCAAGCCTTGCCAACGTGACCTACTCCTTCTCCGAGCCGGACACGAACGACGTGGACACGGCCCTGCGCGTCATAGCAGACCACATCCGCTCAGCAGCCTTCCTCATTGCCGGCGGAACCCTTCCCTCCAACGAGAGCAGGGGCTATGTCCTGCGCCGCCTCCTGCGCAGGGCCCTGCGCTTTGCAAACCTCATTGGCGTGCACGAGCCCTTCCTCTACAAGGTGGTCACCAAGGTCGTGGAATGCATGGGCGACGACTACCCCGAGCTGCGCGAGCACGAGGCCTTTATTTCCAGGGTCATCCATCAGGAAGAACAGCGCTTCTCCCTCACCCTGGACAAGGGGTTGCGCCTGCTTGAGGACGAGATGGAAGAGCTTGAAAAGAAGGGTGAGAAAACCATCCCCGGCTCCTTCTGCTTCCTTCTGTCCGACACCTACGGCTTCCCGCTGGACATCGTCTCGGACGTTGCCCAAAAGCGTGGCTTTGGCGTTGACGAAGCGGGCTTTGCAAAGGAAATGGCAGAGCAGCGCGCAAGGGCCAAGGAAAGCCAGAAGAAGATGGGCCTTCTTGGTCAGGGTGCAGACAAGGGGCAGGCTCTCTTTTTGCAGCTTGTGGAAGACGGCATCGAAAGCGCCTTTGTTGGCTACGACACCCTGAACGCCCACGGCCGCGTAGTCAAGATTCTGGACGAAAACGGCCTTGCCGTGGAAGAGCTCAAGGCTCCGCACACAGGCTACGTTGTGACCACCCAGACACCCTTCTACGGCGAGTCCGGCGGTCAGGTGGGCGACACTGGTCTCATCCTCGACGAAGGCATGAAGGCCACTGTCTCCACCACCATCAAGCCCCATCCGAGCCTCCTTGTTCATGTGGTCCAGGTCGAGGAAGGAACACTTGCTCTCGATCGCGAGGTGTACCTGTGCGTGGATGCGCAAAAGCGCGCTGCAACGGCCAGGAACCACACAGCGACCCACCTTTTGCACGCTGCCCTGCGCAACGTGCTCGGCACCCATGTGCACCAGGCAGGATCCCTTGTCTCCCCAGAGAGGCTGCGCTTCGACTTCAGCCACATCTCGGCTGTGACGCCCGAGGAGCTGCAAAGGATCGAGGACGAGGTCAATGAGGCCATACTTGCCGACTGGCAGGTGAAGACGGATCTCATGGGCCACGATGAGGCAGTGGCAAGCGGCGCCATGGCGCTCTTTGACGAAAAGTACGGCGACGTTGTGCGCGTGCTCACCGTAGGCGACGAGTCGACCGTGGTTTCCAGGGAACTTTGCGGCGGAACACACTTGAGCCGCACGGGCGAGGCAGGCCAGTTCATCATCCTGTCGGAAAGTGGTGTCGCTGCAGGCGTGCGCCGCATCGAGGCTGTGACAGGCCTTGGTGCACTCGCCTACATGCGCTCCCAGCGCGAGACCATTGCGCGCCTTTCCCACACCCTGAAGGCCAGGCCGGACCAGCTTGAGGAGAGGGTGGAAGCCCTGCAGACAAAGCTGCGCAAGCTGGAAAAGGCCAGCGAAAAGGCCCAGGCCTCCAGCGTCTCCGCTGCCGACATCGTGGCACAAGCCATCGATGTCAACGGAATCAAGCTTTGCTCGGCAGCTGTCGACGGCATCAAGGTCAAGGCCCTGCGCTCGCTTATGGACGATGTAAGGTCCCGCCTGACCGGTCCCTCCGTGGCAGTTTTGTTCGGCCAGGACGAGGGCAAGGTTGCCATCATAGTCTTTGTTTCCAAGGACCTGCACGACAAGGTTACGGCACCGCAACTTGTGCGCGAGGTGTCCAGCCTGTGCGGCGGTGCTGGCGGCGGCGGAAGGCCGGATATGGCCCAGGCCGGTGGCACAGACCTTGCGGGTGCCGCAAATGCCATTGCAAGGGTGAAGGAAATCCTGCAAGGATAGACTCTTCAATGCGGGGATGCTTCAAGGCTTTGCTTTGAGGCTTGCCCCGCGCTCAACCAAAATCCATAACGAAGGAGGAGCGAAGGTCCCTTGGGGCCTTTGCCAGCAACATATGATCGGCATTTCCAAATTGTACTGCGGACAGGTGGAGGAATCTGACGTTCTGCGCTACGGGCGCCAGTCCGGCAAGCTGCCCTCGCATCTTCTGCAGTTTTCCAAGGACAAGAAGCCCGTTGTGGTCTGGAACATGACCAAGCGCTGCAACCTGCGCTGCGTGCACTGCTACGCCCAGGCTGTCAGCCTGCAGGGCAAGGACGACATTTCCACAGAACAGGCCAAGGCCATGATCGACGATCTGGCTGCCTACGGCTGTCCTGTCATGCTCTTTTCCGGCGGCGAGCCCGTGGTGCGCGAGGACCTCGTGGAGCTTGCAAAGCACGCCAAGGCCAGGGGCATGCGCGCTGTCATTTCCACCAACGGTACGCTTATCACCCCCGCAAAGGCCAAGGAGCTGCGCGAGGTGGGCCTTTCCTATGTGGGCATTTCCCTTGATGGCCTTGAGGAAGTGCACGATCATTTCCGCGGCGTGAAGGGCGCTTTCCGCCAGGCTCTGAAGGCCATCGAGAACTGCAAGGCAGAGGGTCTGAAAGTTGGCCTGCGCTTTACCATCAACAAGCGCAACGTGTCCGAAATCCCTGGCATCTTCAATCTCTTGCGCGAGCTTGAGGTGCCGAGGGCCTGTTTCTACCACCTTGTGTACTCCGGCCGCGGCACAGAGCTCATCAAGGAAGATCTGGACCACGCAGAGACGCGCGCCTGTGTGGACCTCATCATGGACGAGACCAGGAAGTGCTTTGACATGGGGCAGCCCAAGGAAATCCTCACAGTGGACAACCATGCGGACGGCCCCTATGTGTGGATGCGGCTGAAGCGCGAGGATCCCAAGCGTGCAGAGGAAGTGTTCCGCCTTTTGCAGTACAACGAGGGCAACAATTCCGGTCGCGGCATAGGCTGCATTTCCTGGGACGGCAAGGTGCACGCGGACCAGTTCTGGCGCGAGCACGTCTTTGGCAATGTCCTTGAGCGCCCCTTCTCCGAGATCTGGGACGATCCCAAAATCGAGCTTTTGCACAAGCTGAAAGACAAGAAGGCCCATGTGGGCGGACGCTGCGCCAAGTGCCAGTTCCTCAACATCTGCGGCGGCAACTTCCGCGCCAGGGCAGAGGCCTACTACGGCGACGAGTGGGCCCAGGATCCCGCCTGCTACCTCACGGACGAGGAAATCGGCATCAAGTAGTTGCAAGGGCAGCAAGCCTGCCTGAAAATCCGGATACAAAAAAGCCCCCTGCGGGGCATGGGCAGTGTCGGGGGCATTCCCGGCAAGGCAGGAATTGCCTTGTTCGGAAAGGCTTGCGGCACTGCTTTCGAAATATTTGGGGCATTGCACCCCATCAGGAGATCATACCATGGTTCATGATTTCTTCCGTGGCCGTCGTCTGCGCCAGTCCGAGCAGATGCGTGCCTTCTTTGCCGAAACAGCCCCTGTGCTCAGGGAAAACCTCATCATGCCCTATTTTGCCGTCGAGACCGACGACGCAGGCTTCGAGAAGGAGATTCCCTCCATGCCGGGACAGTACCAGCTCTCCCTGCCCAAGCTTGAGGAGCGCGTGGCAAGGGCAGTGGACAATGGCCTGCATTCCATCATCCTCTTCGGCATCCCGGCTACCAAGGACGAGAAGGCAAGCCAGGCATACGCAAATGACGGCATTGTGCAGCAGGCAGTGCGCCGCCTGAAGGCAAAATTCCCCAGGCTTGTCATCATCACCGACGTGTGCCTGTGCGAGTACATGAGCCATGGGCACTGCGGCGTTTTGACCGAGGACGGTCGCATCCTGAACGATCCCACCCTCGAGTATCTGGCCCGCACTGCCGTGAGCCAGGCCGAGGCAGGCGCGGACATCGTGGCCCCTTCTGACATGATGGACGGCCGCGTGGCAGCCATGCGCGAGGCCCTGGACGCTGCAGGCCTCACCATGACCCCGATCATGTCCTATGCGGCAAAGTACGCCTCTGCCTACTACGGTCCCTTCCGCGACGCAGCAGAGTCTGCGCCGGCCTGCGGGGATCGCAAGACCTATCAGATGAATCCCGCCAACGTGCGCGAGGCCATGCGCGAGGTCTTTGCTGACCTCGACGAGGGCGCGGACTCCATCATCGTGAAGCCCGCTGGCCCCTACGGGGACATTTTGCGCATGGTCAGGGAAAACGTGGACGTTCCGGTCACTGCCTACCAGGTGAGCGGCGAGTACTCCCTTATCCGCGCAGCCGGCATCAACGGTTGGGTGGACGAGGAAAGAATCATGATGGAAAGCCTTTTGGGCCTGAAGCGCGCGGGTGCAGACAGCATCATCACCTACTTCACCGAAACCGTGCTGGAAAAGGGACTTGCCCGATGAGTGGACCTGTAACTGCAGGCTGTCCGGCTTCCCCGCTGGACTGCCACGCACACCTTGAAAAGGCCCAGGCCACAGGGCATCCCGGAGGACACCCCGGCAGCCATCCGGGAGGGCATCCCGGAGGACATCCGGGCGGACACCCTGGAGGCCACGGCATGCCGGGCAAACCCCACGGCGCCATGGGCCCTGCGAAACTCGAGGACGGCACACCGGCCTGCCGTCTCATAGCCTGGGAAGTGACGCGCTCCTGCAACCTTGCCTGCAAGCACTGCAGGGCAGAGGCGCATCTGGAGCCGTATCCGGGAGAACTGTCCCACGAAGAGGCCATGGGGCTCATCGACACCTTCTCTGAGGTAGGCAAGCCCCTCATCATCTTTACTGGCGGCGATCCCATGATGCGCCCGGATGTGTACGAACTTGTGCACCACGCCCATTCCCGCGGCCACATCTGTGCCTTTTCGCCCAACGGCACCCTGATCACCAGGGAAAACGCTAGGCTCATCAAGGAATGCGGGGTGGACCGCTGCTCCATCTCTATTGACGGAGCCGACGCACAAAGCCACGACAGCTTCCGCGGTGTACCCGGAGCCTTCGAACAGTCCTTAAGGGGCATGCGCTTTTTGACAGAGGCTGGCGTTCCCTTCCAGATCAACACCACGGTCACCAAGAGCAACCTTGCAAGCTTCAAGAAAATCTTCGAGCTGTGCCAGGAGCTTGGCGCCGTTGCCTGGCACATCTTCTTGCTTGTGCCCATGGGCAGGGCCTCCGAGCTGGCTGACCAGGTGATCACTGCTGAGGAGTACGAGGAAGTGCTGCGCTGGTTCTACCATTTCAGGAAGACCACGAGCATGCACCTGAAGGCCACCTGTGCGCCCCACTACTACCGCATCATGCGTCAGATGGCCCATGAGGAAGGTGTGAGCGTGGACGTGGAGAACTTCGGCATGGACGCCCACACCAGGGGTTGTCTTGGCGGCACGGGCTTTTGCTTCATAAGCCACACAGGCCAGGTGCAGCCCTGCGGCTACCTGGAACTCGACTGCGGTAATGTACGCACCACTCCCTTCCCGGAGATTTGGCGCAATTCCTCCTACTTCAGGCAGTTCAGGGATCAGAGCGCCTACGAGGGCAAGTGTGGCGTGTGCGAGTACCACAAGGTGTGTGGCGGCTGTCGTGCGCGTGCCTACAGCATGGAAGGCAACCACATGGCAGAAGAGCCCCTGTGCACCTACATCCCGAAGAAGCTGCGCAAGGACTGAGGAGATACTATGAGCGCGATGGACGCCACGGACAAGGCCCTTTTGGACATCATACAGGCGGACTTTCCTCTGGTGCCGCGCCCCTACGCATATCTGGGGGAGAAGCTCGGCATTGGGGAGGAGGAAGTCCTTGAGAGGGTGCGCCGCCTGAGAGAGGAACACATCATCCGCCGCATGGGAGCAAACTTCCAGTCGAAAAAGCTCGGCTGGGTGTCCACTCTTTGCGGGGCAAAGGTTCCGCCCGAGGCAATGGAGAGCTTTTGCGAGCTTGTGAATGCCGAAAAGGGCGTGACCCACAACTATGAGCGTGAGCACAAGTACAACATCTGGTTTACCTTCATAGGTCCCTCGCGCGAGTACATCCAGAAGCGCCTGGACAGCATCACTGCCAAGACGGGCGTGCCCATCCTCAACCTCCCGGCAACACGGCTCTTCAAGATCCGCGTGAACTTCAAGATGGGCGGGGACGAATAAAGCGAAAACGACGTTTGGGTGGCAAATATGGCAGAAGGGAAAAATTTTTTGAAAAAATCTGCATTTTTCTCTTGCCAAACACCGGCCAAACGTATACAAGTCTTCCTCGTGCAGTGCCGAGGTAGCTCAGTTGGTAGAGCGAGGGACTGAAAATCCCTGTGTCGGCAGTTCGATTCTGTCCCTCGGCACCATGTACTTGCTAACAACAAGGGTTATGGCAAAAAGCTGTAACCCTTTTTTTGTTATACTCTGTCTGTCAGTATGTCCTTTGCAAGAATAGAATAATGCTAGGGTGGTTTTTGGGGGAGAAGCAAGGTGTTCGCCTCGGTTTTTCCTCGTGTTTTGCCATGTATGCTGCATTGCCGGCGGAAGATGCTCGACAAGGTTGCCAGGGGCAGGCGATGGAAGAAAAAATCAGTCGCGACCATTCTCCCGTTGCCCAGGTCTGACAGGCAACGCTCCACACAGGCTTTCATGACCACTGTGAAGAGCCAGAGCATCCCGGCAAGCAGAACTTGCCAGTGGTACGCCATCGTTTGTCACCTCAAAAGCACGAGCCAGAAGGCAAGCCAGAGAGCGCTTGCCGCAATCAGATTCGCCATCACTTCGCTGCAGGCAGGTCGGTGGCAATGCCAGCCAGGCTCAGGCCATGCATCGGAAAAGGGGTGCTGGCTTCAGCACTGGTTTGCTCGTTGTCCTTGCTGTTTTCAGGAGAGTCGTCCTCAACGCAGGTTTGCTGGCTGTCCTTGTTGCTTTCCGCTCCTCCATCGCTGTCAGATGCGGCTTCTTCAGGGGGCGACTGGATACTGGTGACCTCTGCTTCCATTCCGACGCCTGCTTCCTTCAGGATGTCGTAAACAAGGAACTCATCACTGGCAGCGGCAGCATTGGGTTGAACGACTGCGGGGTTGAGTTCAAAGCGTTCCATGAGCTTTCCGCTCTTTCCGGGTACAGAAATGGTGCGGATGTAGCCATGCTCCATCAGAGCCTCGAGAGCCGAGTTCAGGGGC